>Ga0209751_10000070_pt1 | contig 95528 bp, 84 predicted proteins | sample RifCSP13_1_FD_184019 | JGI IMG/M metagenome (GOLD analysis project Ga0209751, IMG submission 184019) | Soil microbial communities from Rifle, Colorado - Rifle CSP2_sed 13_1 (SPAdes) (version 2) | ecosystem: Environmental > Terrestrial > Deep subsurface > Rock core/Sediment | place: Rifle...
CCTGACGTGTTTTCCTGAAAGTTGTTCCTTAGTATTTGTTGCGGGCGAGGACGCCCGCGTTCCCGGGGAGCCGCCCGCGTTCCCGGGGAGCCGCCCGCGTTCCCGGGGAGCCGCCCGCGTTCCCGGAGGGACGCCCGCGTTCCCGGAGAGACGCCCGCAGTGCCAAAGCGCCGTTGGCCGCGGCGAGCCATCGCCCACGCACCCGCCGCGGCCTTCACCGCCCCCCCCACTCGTTATCAGTCTTTACAAATCGATTCCCTTCTGGAACTCAGCTTTGGACGCAATCTCTCGAACGAGAAAAGTCTACAAAAGTGACCTTGAGAAATTCTTGAGGTTTAGTTGGGAACTGCGGGCTTCTGGATGAACTCTTCCAGCGGGTGCGAGCGTAGTCTTCCAGCGGGGCGGTGTAGGTTGAAGCTAAGAACCCCCGACTTGAAGTCGGGGGTTTCAAATGTCGTTCGCAGCTCCGAGCAAAGGATACTACTTACTGATCGGCTGTCCCCCGAAAACAAAGAGGGCGATTGTATCGTGGTGCACAGCCAGGTGTTCGCGGAGGGCAAGTCCCTGATCTGGCTGCGGTGTTGCCCCGGCCGCTGGCTGCGGTGGCGGTGCGCCGAGCTCGGCCCAAGAGTCGTAGCGGGTCACACCAAGAAAGTTCCAAGGTGCGCCCTCGACATGGGCAAACAATACAGAGCGTCCCGGTGTCTGCTGAGCCCCGCGATCAAGTACTTGCCTTAGTTGTGGGCGATGTCCCGGCAGCGCTCGGTAATCAGCCACTACGTAAACGGCATCGCCCTTTTCGACGATCAACGCCTTCTGCACGACGGCCCAACTTGGCCCAATAGCGAAAGTGTCGGAGTGCCAATCAGTCAGCGGGGCCACCTTCTGGTTGTAATCCTGGATTGCCTGTGATGGAGCACTTGCAGAAATTGTAGCCTGCTTGCCGAGTGGCGTGATCGTAATCAAGTCCCATTCGCCTCCCTCGCGATGTCGCAGGATTATTGGGGTAACCTGCGGCTCGTCTGCTTCGGGTCCGGGACCGCTTTTGTAAGCATCAATCAACTGCATTAGCTTTCCGGGGGCTGCCTTAGCGGTGTGTATGTGATACAGCTCAAGCGCAGGTGCTTGCTGCGATGTTTGCTGGGCAACTGCTATCGAGGCGGTTAGCAGCAAAGCTGCAACCGCGACGACACTAAACTTAATCTTAGTCTTCATGGGCATTGTCTCCTTTGAAATTGCGAAGTTAGGTTTACACTCGCGGTGGAGTGGTGCGCGATAAAGCAAGGCTGGTGATTTCGCGCTGAAAATCGCGCAGGTAGAAATGAGCGCAATATGAATCGAACTCTGGGCGACGCGCACGTTATACTAGACAGCTACCTGCGTCAAGGAGGTCAGTAATGCAACCAGTAACCCAGCGCTGACAGCAATACCGTGCCGGCGCCGAAAAGGAATTCCTGGATCCCCAATCTCTTCGCCGCTACTGCTTCCGAACTGCACAAACCCACAATTGCACGAATGGTCAATCCAGTAATCGCCACTACAGCCAGAAATGGCAAAAAACCTCTATCCGCAAGTGCAAAAAGAACCACCGGTGCAGTCAGATTAGCGGCCAGTGCCGGGAAAATTGTGACAGGTTGCTTGTGAGAAATCGCTAGTCGACTACGCAGATATAGAATCGTCGGCAAGGAACGCGCTGCCATGACCAGCCATAGACCGTAAGCTACTTTCCAGTTCCCGCTCTGAGCTAATGCAATGCTCGCCGCAACTGCACCCAAAGCCAGGGAACCAGCCAGTTCCGGAATTAGTGCCCGCGTCTTTCCCAAAGAGTCATAAAGCAGTTGCACACCCGCCAGGGGCGCCGCAAGCAACAACGGCAAAAGGAAGCTGTTCCGGGCAGTTGCAGCTGCTGCAATCAAACACACAGCGCTCAACAGCACATAAAGCAGAACAAACTGAAGTGCTGCAGGCGTGCGCGGCAAGCGCCGGCCACGACGCAAATCGCCAACCAACAACTTGAAAGGTTGCCTTGTTAAGAACGCTCCAACGGCCGCAAGTGCCACGAAAAAACCACTAACAGACGGCGCCACCAAAAGGCCCAGAGCTACAGGCTCAAGTAACAATCCCCATCCGCCGTGCTCAACTGGCAACGCGATTGGTTTTAGTCGTACGGGGTTGTTCGCGTATCTCAGTTTTTCTGCACTTATCATTTTCTTATCCTTCGGGGACCGCCTCAAACTCCGTAGGTCCCCCAAATCGCTTAGGAAGATTGGTCAACTCCTTGCCAATATTGGCTGCCAACATCGCTTGACGGGGCGCCGTCATGACTCGCTTCGGCAGCCGATAGACGATCTCCTCTTCGAGCTGGTTGTGAGTTTCGAGCCGTTCGGTTAGCGCAGTCAGAATCTGTCTCACCTCGCTGTGGCACCGCTCGATCTCTTTTCGTTCGCTGGTAGAGATCGCCTCACGCGCAAGTTTTACTGCCTGGGCCAACTCAGTCATAAAATGATTGTGGTCGTTCCGCAGTGTGCGAACTGCGGCAATGACCTCGCCCAAAGATAGAGACTGTTCAAGACCAACTCGCGTCCCGACTTCTTGAATCACCAGGGGAAACAGATGGAGGTGCTCCGCACGAATGTGCATGCCCAACCGAGCCCAAAACAGATCCAGTCGCTCAAATGTGCGGGCAGGATTGGCGTCATCCAGCGCCTCGAAGACCGCCTCCAATAAGCCTTGGAGTTCGTCGTGATCTTCAGAGAGAAATCTCTCCGCGCTCTTCAACTTTTGTGCGCTTCTCAAAGTTTCCATTGGCAACCTCCGCTCTTTTTCCGTTGTGATTAGCTTTAGGACTTGACGGCAAAAATTGTCACGCTCGCTGCGTAATCGTTGACGTCGTATCGCCTGAGTAAATCGCTCAAGTCTCCAAACGACTTCTCAGGTACCGTTTCAGAAGCAACAGCACCTCCAATGTGGGTGCTCTTCTCGAATCAAGGGCAATCTCTACCGCCCTCGAAAGCGATAACTTACTCTGCACGGCAACATCCGGTAGAGATTGACAATCAGCTTGTTGGCTCAGCGACATCGCTGTCGCGATCACACTAAAAGTCATCGCCAGAGCCCTTAACTTCGAAATAAACGGCATGTGTCACGCTCCGGCGCGACTAGCTGGAAAATCATCATTTCTTGCACCGAGCCAACGCAAGAAACTCATCATCGGACACCAATTTGTAAATGCTGATTGGATTAGATTCAGCGCAACAAACCCGGTGAAGAGAAACCAGTAGGGACTGTGCAGGTACCCGAGCAGTAGTGTTGCCAACACAAAGCACCCAGCGATTAATCGCAAGTACCTCTCAATTGTCATTAAGCACCCTCCTCTCTCGTGCTAACGACGAACTGCAATCATTATTCCCAGGTGGCTTTGATTAGAAGAGGCGGGTTTAAAGCGATCTTTGAGACACACAGTTGCGAAATTACGCAACTATGTTTGTTAGCTGGGGAGATTCACGCAAGGGTGTGGGCTTGGCTTGTTCGAGTGTGCAAGAAAAACCCCATTCCCCTGTAAGTCTAATCGCTGGCCCGGAGATTGCGGCACTGTTAGCGGCTACCAGAACTCATGAGCGACACAACCACAATCGATCAAGAGATCTTCGAGCGTCAGGCGTTGATCTGCAAAGCTTTTGCACACCCGGCAAGACTTCAGATTCTGGACGAGTTGGGTCAGGGTGAACTCGGTGTTTCTTACTTACAACAGACGCTGGGCCTGTCCAAAACCAACCTCTGTCAACACATGTCAGTACTTAAAGCTGCAGGCGTGTTGACCACACGACGAAAAGGAAAACAGGTCTATTGCTCGCTCGCGATGCCTGAGGTAAAACAGGCTTGCCTCCTGATTCGGAAGGTGCTGCAGAACCAGATTGCCGCGGATCGTCAGCTCACGTTTCCACACATTGATCAGAGATGAATACACGCAAAGCCATATCGACTACGTCGTAGAGGCAATTTTGGAGGTCTTTAATCGACGGTTGTCGCTACCGGGATATCGCATCAGCAGTGAACCGAGGTTCCTACGTCACTTCGGTGCGCAGTTTGAGCCAATTAACAATTAACGCGCGAAGGAGCAGATCATGGAAAACAGTTATCTGTATTCGACAGAGGTAGAGTGGAAGGGGGAGCGGGCGGGCGATTTGCGTGCTCAGATACTGCCGGCGCTGACAGTCGATGCCCCTCCAGAGTTCAAGGGTCATGAAGGCGTCTGGACACCTGAGCATTTGTTTGTCGCATCGGTCAATTCATGCTTCATGACGACTTTTGCAGCGATCGCAGAGAACTCCAAGCTGGAGTTTTCCAGCTTCCGAGCGGATGCCACGGGAAAACTGGAAAAGCTCGAAGGTCAGGGTTTTGTCATGACCGAGATTACGGTTCGGCCTAAGCTCGTGATTCGACACGCGCGAGATACGGAGCGCGCTTCCAGGATTCTGGAGAAGGCGGAAAGGAATTGTTTGATTTCAAATTCAATTAAAGCCGAGACCAAACTCGAGTCAGAGATCCGCGTGGATGAGGGTAACGCGGCTTAATTGATGCGTTGTTAGTGGTTAGTGGTTCTTGGTTAGTGGTTCGTTGTTCTTTGTAGCAACCACTCGAGACACCATACGCTTTAGCGTCATGGAGATTCACTTTCGGCCTTGCTCGCGATGGATCAGGTTCCAAGACTTCGCATCCAGTCCCGTTAATGAGCTTCGCTAGGCAGAAAGTGAAACTCCATGACGCTAAAAGCGTATGGTGTCTTGAGTGGAGACAACGAACTTGAGTGGTAGGCAAAAAGAAAAGAAAAGAGGTGCTGGCGTAGGCTGAACGTGAAGGACCATGACGCTGAAGAGACTGTGTCAAAACAATAGATCCTACACACGGCAGTGTGTAGGATTTGGTTGAGTGTGTTCCAGTCAAGGAGTGGTCCAAGTGAAAGAAAAAGGAAAAAGATCCTACATACGGCAGTGTGTAGTGCTGTTGAGATCCTACCTACTAGACGAACGCCGCCCCCCCTCTTTTATCTCAACCTTGCCGACTCAGAAGCTTCATCGAAAATTGCGAAGAGGTGAAGTTGAGCGTTCAGAGTGTCACCCGTCTTCTGAGTTGGTATTGTTGAAAAAGAGAGGGGGGGGTGGAACGTCTTTGGTAGGCTGGATCTGAAAAGCACTACACACTGCCGTGTGTAGGATTTTGTTGTTGGTCCATGTAACAGGTTTTTGACACAGTCTCTGAAGCGTATGGTGTCTCGAGTGGTTGCTACAAAGAACAACGAACCACCAACCACTAACCACTAACAACGAACCACCAACTACCCAAGATTGTAGATGCGACCTCTTGTGATAGCCCTTTCAGCCAGATTCCCACAGGCCTTTACCAGTTCGCCGAGACGCGCAAAGCGCCTGTCGCTCGTGACGCCCTGACGATAACGAAAGTAGATCTGCTGCACGATAACCGCAATCTTCATTAATCCGTACGCGTAATAGAAGACGGGTGACCCCATCTCGCGCCCGCTTAGACGTTCATAGTGCTCCAATACCTCTGTCCTGGTAAGACTACCGGGCAACGTCGTTAGCCCAAAGCCAAACTGCTGCCATTCTTCAGGGTCATCCCTATCGACCCAATAACCAAGCGTCGTACCGAGATCCATAAACGGATCACCTGGTGGCCATCTCCCAGTCGAGCACTGCCAGTACTCGGGACAGATCCGACGGGTCAAGAATGATATTGTCGTACTTATAATCGTTGTGAATTAAGGAGGCACGGGTTGAACTTGCCGGTTGATTATCTTGAAGCCACTTAGCCACCCGTTCTACTGATGCCACTTCTCCGGTTCGGGCATTGTAGTACCGCTTGGTCCAACCCTCTATCTGGCGTGAGACATAGCCGGTAGCATGCCCCAAGTCAGAGAGACCCGCTGCTTTATAATCGAACGAATGCAGCTCAATCTGAGTTTGAACAAACGACCTTGATAATTGACGCAGCACTTCTGGCAAAAGCTTTATTCCTGCGGGAGGTCGCGCTCGAAGAATCAATCCACGTACTCTCTCCATCACATAGAATGGGATTCCCAGCACGGATTCATCTTCGCAAAATAAGATTGGTCGCGGCGCCTGTTTGTAAACCGGATGGAGGTGCGAAAGAATTCGGTATTCGCGGCTCATGTCGTGAGCTGTTTTGATTTTTGCACCAATGGGTGGACGTCTTAAGACCAGCTCAACGTCACCTGCACGCAAAAGGTAGGTTAAGTTAGAGAATCCGGCCGGAAATTGTTCGATGACCAATTCGCCGCGAAGCTCGGGTATGCGCTGCTGCAAATAATCTGAAAGACGGGCAGTGTCTAACTCTTCGCCTGAACGTACATGTCCAGCATGATCGATGAAAGGCTCGGTGTGACTAGAGATGTTCATAGGTACATAAGATTGCTCGTTCCGTGGTAACGGCTCTTGGGAACGCGGGCGTCCCCGCCCGCATTGAGCGCGGAGCGCGAAAATTGATTGCGGAAAAGAAGATGCAACAAATTGGGCACAGTGCGGGCGGGGACGCCCGCGTTCCCAAGAGCCATTGAATTTTATTTCCGAGTTTCAAACTGAACCAGTACCGGTATTTCGTGTGTGTTCCGGTCTTCCCTGCCCCCAGGAGACGATCCACAAAAAGACACGAAACATCACGAATCGGGCTCATTACAACGACACGTCAACGCCATACTTCTTCAACGCGCTTCTGGCGACCACAGTCTTATGCACCTCATCTGGTCCATCATAGATTCGCGCTGCGCGCTCGTGCCGATACCAATAGGAAAGTACCGTCTCATCTGTCAGACCACGCGCGCCATGCACTTGTATTGCACGATCCAGAACCTTCTGCAGAATTCCGGCAACAAAGAACTTAATCAAGGAAATATCCTCACGAGCAGCAGCGGCGCCTTTCTCGTCTATTCGACTGGCGGTCTGCAACACCATTAGACGTGAAGCATCGATCTCAGCCCGGCTCTCTGCGATCCACGCCTGCACGGTTTGACGACTGGCCAGTAGAACTCCCGGAGCCAGCTCTCGTTGCGCAGCATAGGAACACATCAAATCAAAGGCTCGTTCGCAGATCCCAATCCAGCGCATGCAATGGTGAATGCGGCCCGGCCCCAGACGCTCCTGCGCCAAAGCGAAACCATCGCCCTCCTTTCCCAGGATATTCCTCTGTGGAACACGACAATTTTCATAACTGATCTCAGCATGACTGGCGTAATCACTTCCCTCATGGCCCATGACACTCGTGTTCCTCAGGATCCGGAACCCGGGCGTGTTCGTCGGCACAAGGATCTGGCTTGCCCGCTTGTACCGATTTGCAGCTTCGGGATTGGTTACCGCCATCACTATCGCAAAAGACGCACCCTCCGCTGATGAAGTGAACCACTTGTGTCCATTGATCACGTAATCGTCACCGTCCCGCGTCGCTGTGGTGCTCATCCAGGCAGGATTAGAGCCGGCGTGCTCCGGCTCAGTCATCGAGAAGCAACTGCGCACCTCTCCAGCAATCAACGGAAGCAGGTATGTCTGTTTTTGCTCATCGCTTCCATGGGCCATCAGCAGTTCCATATTTCCGATATCGGGCGCCTGGCAGTTGCACAAGTAATGGCCCAGTGGCGTGCGACCAAGCTCTTCACTAATTAAAGCAAATTCGGAAAGTGTCAGGCCCGGTCCGCCGTATTCTACGGGCAAATGCGGAGCCCAGAGACCCAGCGCCTTAATTCGGACTCGCATACTGTTCAGTTGCGGCAGCAGTTCGCGGAAAGGCGAGTGCAGGAATTGCGGCTCCAGCGCGTAAGCTTCCTCGCGGAGGAACGTCTGCAGTTTTGACAAGAGGTCGCGCACCTCAACTCTTGGGGGATAATTCATTATTTTGAATCCTCTAACTATAAGCCGTCGCTATACGACCGATTGCACGGCCGCTTCAAAACAGCAATGCTTTGATCACCTGACCTCCGCTCATATCACTACAGCCACTCAGTTGGACGGGTTTTATAACGTTCATGAGTGAACGCACGGTAGGAATATGCCGGGTGTAAGGCAGCAATTGTGAGTGAGGCAAAGCTGCGATGGCAGTGTGATGATTCACTGGTTGATTTTAAGTCCTCCAACGAAGAACGATAAGCGACGTCGCGGGCCGGCGTCCTTGGGGCCGCCGCATTCCAAATCAACGCAAATGCTTGCCGAAAAATTCAAGCGTGCGGCGCCAGGCATCCGCAGCTGCTCTTGCGTCATAAACATCTTTACGCTCATCGTTGAAGAACGCGTGTTCAGTATCTGGATAGATATGCATCTCAACAGATTTGCCAAGTGATCGCAGTTGCTTCTCAAGTTCACGCACCGCTTCAGGCGAAGCAAACTGATCCCGCTCAGCATATATTCCCAGCACCGGGGCGTTAAGGTTCGGCAGGTCGGGTTTCACGTTTGGGTGAATTCCGTAGAAAACGACGCACGCGCCTACCTGAGGGTTCTTGCTCGCTGCATAGAGTGAAAGTGCGCCGCCCATGCAAAAACCAACAACGCCTACCGTTGCACCCGTGGTGGCTTGATGACTCAACAAATATTGAATAGCGCCACCTAGATCCTTTTGGGCCTGATCGATTCGCAAAGCCATCATTAACTTTCCCGCCTCGTCCGGCGACTTCGTGCTTTTCCCGTGATAGAGATCTGGGGCAAGCGCAACATATCCTTCATTGGCAAACCGGTCGCAGACGTCCTTGATGTGATCTACTAAGCCCCACCACTCCTGGATCACGACTACCCCAGGTCCATTCCCTTTTTCGGGTATTGCCAAGTAACCACTCGTTGCACCACCGTTGCTGGGGAATTGCACCGTTTGGCCTGCCATGTCTTTGCCTCCGAGTTGTAGAGTTTGGGCTCAATACTATCCTTGAAATTGACGATTGCAAATTGCCGATGGTCATGTATTCGTGGGACAAATCAACCACCAAGCCAAATGAGTACTCCGCTATTTGTCGTGGCGCCCCTGTTTCGGTAAAGGCTGACGACACAAACGACCAGCTTCAATCGGAAACCCGCGACCTGCACTCAACTCTTACGACCAAATAACGCAGCAATAGACATTTCGAGAACCAGCGGCTCAATTGGCTTGGTGACGTGCTCCTGGAAGCCGGCTGTCAGGGCTTCGGTGCGATCCTCTTCTGTTGCATACGCAGTAAGAGCAATCGCGGGAATCCACCGCTCGACTGACCCGATCCAGGAGAGTTGTCCGCGTTAGATGTTAAACAATTGGGGGAATTGCTTTTGGGGGGAACACAGCATTAGCTGCGCCGATATTTATACCTGAGCTACGTCAAACGTGCAAATAGATGCTTGAGATTTCATTGAGAGAACAATTCTGGCGCCTTTATATGGACTATTGGTACAGTTTCCCGGTGAGTTGGGTTCTGAGCCACAGTGTCCCCTAGGAAGCTTTAGGCTGACGCGATCACAGGGTTGCGAAGTATTCCGAGTTTTTCGATCTCCACCTCAAAGACATCACCCGGTCGCAGCAAGACCGGCGGCTCGCGAAAGATGCCAACACCTTCAGGAGTTCCCGTTGCAATCACGTCACCGGCCTCGAGTGTGATGGCTTGTGACAAATAGGAGATCAAATAGGGAACGTTGAAGATCATCTTGCCGGTGTTTGATGACTGCATCACTTGTCCGTTCAGACGCCCTTCAATTTTCAGGTTGTGCACATCAGGAATCTCATCGCGCGTCGTAATGTACGGACCAAGGGGCGCGAAGGTATCCAGACCCTTACCGCGAGTCCACTGCCCATCTCCAAATTGCAGATCACGTGCACTAACATCGTTGATTGGTGCGTACCCAAAAACGTGGGTTAGAGCTTCAGCCTGCAACACGCGCCTGGCCCGGCGCCCGATGATTACGGCCAATTCTGCCTCGAAATCGACCTTTGAACTGATTGAGGGGATGATTATCGGAGCATTGTGGGCGTTAAGTGAGTTTGGAAGTTTGTTGAACAGCATTGGGGCAGCCGGGGGCTCCTTCCCCTGTTCACTCGCATGTTCCACGTAATTGCGACCGATGGCCAGGATTTTCCCCGGCTGAACCGGAGCCAGGAACTCGACGTCGTCTGGCGCGGTTAGCAGGTCATCAGCGATCTGGTTATTCATCCCGCGATCAACCAACAACCTAATCTCCTCTAACGCAGAATCGCCACGTTGGATAATTTCCATTGTACTGTGGAGGTCGAGCAACCAACTGGGAGCTTCCTCACTGGTTCGTTTGGTAGCCCGCGCGAGATGGGCAAGATTCAGTAATCCCTGGCCGGTCAAAATGCCGACCTGCGGAGGTCCCCCGGAGGCTGTAGTGTACTGAGCGAGTTTCATGGTTTCGTTCCCGATACCTCTTAACGTTATAGAGTAGGCTGGATTCTTAAGCTTCAAGCGGCGCGTTCTTTAGGCGCGAGGCCTTTGCAACTCGCAGGAATGCTCGCGCTGCGTGCGAAAGCGTGGCTCCACGCCTATAGATAAGATACAGCCGTCGTTCAAGACGCATCTCAAGAACCGTTACGGCGACGAGTTGTTTCCGCGAGATCTCAGCCTGTGCAGTAAGTCTTGGTACTAATGCTACGCCCATCTCCTGCTCGACCAAGCGCTTTATTGCTTCGAGCGTTGGCATTTCCATAGAGATATTCAGCGGTGTTGTGAACTTTTCAAAGGTACGAACCACGCGGTCCCGATACGGCGACGGCACATTATGGGCAATAAATGATTCAGCCCCAAGTTCTCGCACTGAAACCGTAGTTTTTCCGGCGAGCGGATGCGAGGGCGCAACAATCAAGGCCAATTCATCCATTGCCACCGGGATTGAGACAACACCTGTCTCATTTGGTTTAAAGGAGATGATCCCGATTTCAATCCCGCGGCCAAGAACCTCAGACGCTATTCGGCTGGCAAGCCCCCGCTTAATTTCGATCTTTATGTGAGGATGACGCGCGCGAAAAACGGGCAAGACCGGCAACAGGTACATCACAGTGTACTCATTTGCGCTCAGCGTCAGCTTACCCCGATGAAGATCCTTCAGTTCCCTGATGGCTGCATGCGCACTCTTCCGCAGATTTAGCATCTGCGCCGCATATTCGACTAAAACCTTGCCGGCAGCGGTTAACGTCCCATCCTTGGACGAACGGTCGAACAATGGTTCACCGAGCTCACTTTCAAGCCGGCGAATGGCCTGGCTCACCGCGGGCTGCGTTCGATGCAGCGCTTCGGCCGCCCGCGAAAAACTTTGCTCATTTGCGACTGCCAGCAGGACTTCGAGTTGGTTTACGTCCAATCGTCTTCTCCAGCTTTACCTTATGGCCTGGCCGAGCAGCCGTTATCATATCATCGAAGATTATGATTTCATAAATATTATAACTTTGACTTTGTGAGGAACGGATCCTAGGATCCCGGGCATCAGCCTTCAGGAGGAAATGGGCATGACAGGAAGCCGGCTCAACATCTTCGACACCACCCTGCGCGACGGAGAACAATCGCCTGGCTGCTCCATGCATCTCTCCGAGAAGATTCGCATGGCAAGGCAGCTTGAACTGCTTGGCGTTGATGTCATTGAAGCTGGATTTCCAATTGCATCGGAAGGTGATTTCGAAGCGGTGCGTGCAGTTTCGGAAGAATGCACACGCGCCACTATCGCCGCTCTCTGTCGGACCACCGATGAAGATGTGGCCCGAGCGGCAGAGGCGCTCACACCGGCATTACATCCACGCATCCACACGTTTGTCGCGACGTCTGATATCCATCTCGAGCATAAGTTGAAGAAGAGTCGCATCGAAGTACTGGCTATGACCCGCAGAGCTGTCGGGCTCGCACACGATTTCGCCGAAGAGGTTGAATTCTCGGCAGAGGATGCGACCCGCAGTGATCCCGAGTACTTGTGTGAGGTCCTTTCGACCGCGATCGAGGCGGGAGCATCAATTATCAACGTTCCAGACACTGTGGGCTATACAATGCCTGGGGAATTCAACTCGTTGATTCGAACAATTCGTGAACGGGTTGTTGGCGACAGAGCGGTAACCATCAGCGTTCACTGCCACAACGACCTTGGGCTGGCTGTCGCCAACAGTCTGGCGGCGGTAGACGCCGGTGCACGCCAGGTTGAGTGCACGATAAATGGTATCGGCGAGCGAGCAGGAAATGCATCACTGGAAGAGATTGTGATGGCGCTGCGCGTGCGAGCGGATCGCTTACCCTTTGAGACTTCTGTGGACAGTACACAACTGTACCCGACCAGTCAGTTGTTATCGAACATTATCGGATGCGAGGTACAACCGAACAAAGCGATCGTGGGTCGCAATGCCTTTGCCCATGAGGCAGGCATACATCAACACGGAGTAATTAATAACCCGCTCTGTTATGAAATCATGACACCGGAGTCGGTTGGAGTGCCTACTAACACGCTCGTTCTCGGGAAGCATTCAGGTCGCCACGCGCTCTCGATGCGTTACGTGCAGCTCGGATTTGCGATGACACAGAGTGAACTCGATACTGCTTACAAGCAGTTTTCGAAACTCGCCGACCGCAAAAAACGGATCTACGACCAGGACTTGATTTCCCTGCTCTCACCCAGTGTGCGCACCCGCTCCACTCGTGCAGTGACCGCCGCAGCCTAAACTGTCAGTAGTTGTTTGAGGACTAGTGTGAATGCGAATGAATATTACTGTTTTGCCGGGTGATGGAATTGGACCAGAGGTTACCCAGGAGGCGGTCAAACTATTAAGAACCGTTGCAAACATTCGTGGGTACCGCTTCGAGTTTTCCGAAGCTGAAATCGGTGGTACGGCTATCCAAAAAGCGGGCTCACCGTTACCTCGAACGACTCTCGACACCTGCCTCTCGAGCGACGCGGTTTTGCTGGGCGCGGTCGGCTCGCCGGAATTTGACCATCTTCCAGCTTCCCAACGACCCGAAGCGGGTTTACTTACCCTCAGGCGCGCACTCGGAGGATACGCCAATCTACGCCCGGCCATTGCCTATGCAGCCATTGCGGATGCGTCGCCGTTGCGACCTGAGATTATTAAAGGCGCCGACGTGCTGATAGTGCGTGAACTGCTTGGTGGCCTTTACTTTGGTCAACCGCGCGGGTTTGTTGGAGACAACGGCTCTCTCGCTGCATTGAACACGATGCGCTACTCCACGGAAGAGGTCGAGAGGGTGGCCCACGTTGCATTTCGCGCAGCAATGACCCGCAAGCGCAGAGTCACCTCCGTTGATAAGGCCAATGTTCTGGAAACATCCCAACTGTGGAGAAGCACCGTCTCACGCGTGGCGGAACAATACTCTGATGTAGAGTTAAACCATCTTTACGTTGATGCTTGCGCCATGCACCTGATGGTAGAGCCGAGACGGTTTGACGTAATACTGACTGAGAACCTGTTTGGTGATGTTCTCTCAGACGAAGCTGCAGTGATCACTGGCTCCTTGGGTATGCTCGGGTCGGCCACCATCGGCGGTGAAGTGGGGTTATACGAGCCAGTTCACGGTTCGGCCCCTGACATTGCCGGTCGAGGCGTTGCCAATCCGTTTGGCGCAATTGCATCAGCCGCAATGCTATTGCGATACAGCGGAAATCTTGAGCAGGATGCACAGGATCTGGAACAGGCTATTGTGGCTGTTTTAGAAAGCGGCTATCGCACAGCTGACATCGCTTCAGAAAGCGCGCACTACATAGCAACCACCGAGGAGATTGGTGCGTTAGTGGCTGAGGCTTTCACGGAGATTGTTGACAGACAGCACTCGTATCATGCTGTCTAGTTAGTGGTTAGTTGTTAGTTGTTTGTAGGTCGTGTTGGTGGGTTATGGCTTCGAACTTTGGCCTAGATCACCGAAAGTACTGCCAACGAACCACCAACAACGAACCACTAACTAAGAACATGGCAAAGTCAAAGGCCAAAAGACTAAGGTCAAAGACCAAAGAACAAAGGCCGATGGCCGGCTAAAAACAACAAATTGCGAACTCGCGAATCTATGAGGACTCTTCTCGATAAGCTGTGGGAGGCACATGTAGTGCGAGAAGTGTCAGGTGAGCCCGCTCTGCTCTACATCGATCTGCATCTGATTCACGAAGTTACTTCACCACAGGCGTTCGAAGGTCTGCGACTGGCTGGGCGAACAGTGCGCAGGCCCGATTTAACCGTAGCAACCGTGGACCACAACGTCCCGACAACTGCCCGCAGTCTCCCCATTTCAGATCCCACTGCAAGAAAGCAGGTCCAGACCCTTCGTGAAAACTGCCGCGAGTTCGGGGTGCGACTCTTCGATATCAATTCGCCGGAACAAGGCATTGTTCACGTGATAGGCCCGGAGCTTGGTCTTACGCAACCCGGTATGACAATCGTTTGTGGTGATAGCCATACCAGCACTCATGGTGCATTTGGAGCGCTGGCGTTCGGTATCGGCACAACGGAAGTTGAACATGTACTTGCCACTCAATGCTTGCCGCAGAACCGTCCACTGACGATGCAAGTACAGGTCGAAGGAGACTTGCCGAACGGAGTAACGGCGAAGGATCTGGCTCTAGCTCTTATTGGTCGCATCGGCACAGACGGAGCCACTGGTCACGTGATCGAGTACGCCGGAAGCGCAGTGCGCTCGCTTTCGATGGAAGGTCGAATGACACTGTGCAACATGAGCATTGAAGCGGGCGCGCGCGCCGGCATGATCGCCCCTGATGACACGACGTTTTCATACGTCGAAGGCCGCAAATTTGCGCCAACCGGTCGTGCATGGGAGCAGGCTCTGACTCACTGGCAGAACTTACATTCAGATCCAGCAGTGGAGTTCGACTCTGTTGTCATGATCGACGCCAATGATTTGGAGCCCTATGTCACCTGGGGAACAAGCCCCGGGATGGTGGTCCCAGTTACCAGTCGCATTCCAGATCCCGCTCTGGCAAGAACTGCTTCGGAGTCTCAGGCCTTTGCCAGAGCGTTACAGTACATGGATCTTCAACCCGAGACGAGCATTCAAGACATCCGCATTAACAGGGTCTTCATCGGGTCATGTACTAACGCGCGGCTCGAGGATCTGCGTGCTGCCGCACGCGTAGTGCAAGGCTACAGTATCAGTCCCGACGTGAATGCAATGGTAGTTCCCGGGTCGCAAGCCGTGAAGCTTGCTGCAGAGGCCGAAGGGTTACACAAGATCTTTGGCTCAGCTGGATTCGAATGGCGCGAGCCTGGCTGCTCGATGTGTCTGGGAATGAACGCGGACATCTTGCAGCCCGGAGAGCGCTGCGCTTCGACAAGCAATCGGAATTTCGAAGGACGCCAGGGACGGGGCGGGCGAACGCACCTGGTCAGCCCTGCGATGGCGGCCGCTGCGGCGATCACCGGTCGTTTCACCGATGTACGAAACTGGATTTACAAGTAAACCACGCACTCTATCATGAGAGAATTCCGCAGGCACTCGGGAATTGTGGCGCCACTCGATCGAGCGAACGTCGATACGGATCAGATCATACCCAAGCAGTTTTTGAAACGTATTGAACGGAGCGGGTTTGGTAAGTTTCTCTTTTATGACTGGGCTCACCTGCCGGATGGAAGTCTGGATCCTTCTTTCGTACTCAATCAACCTCAGTTTAGGAATGCGTCCATTCTGTTGGCCGGGAGGAATTTTGGATGCGGCTCTTCGAGAGAACACGCACCATGGGCACTCGCAGATTGGGGTTTTCGCGCGATTGTGGCTTCATCCTTTGCGGACATCTTCTCAAACAATTGCATGAAGAACGGTCTTTTGCCAGTACTGCTCGGTGAGGACCAGGTTCAGCGATTGATGGCCGGGGTACAGGAGAATGGTAAATATTGCGTAACGATCGATCTAGAGAAGAGTTTAGTCACGGATGAGCAGGGCTTCTCGGCTGCGTTCAAGATAGATCCATTTCAGCGTTACTGTTTATTGAACGGTCTCGATGACATCTCATTGACGCTGCGGCATGAAGCTGAGATCGCAGCATATGAAGCAGCAAGAGCGCGGGCGGCTCGCTCGCAATAGCCAACCCAGAAGATCATTCAGAAACGCTTCTCGCGGGTGGCTATTAACCCACTCGCGTTCCATTCGGCACCTGCCGCTCGGGTACAGCCAACACCGGTGTGATCCCATCCGCATAGCCAATGTCGAACAGCATACCCTCTGAAACTGGATCCAAGTCACTGGTCCCTGAAATTCTTCGCAAGCTCAGAGCGTTCTCTGAGTTCCTATCCTCTCCTCGCGCTTCATTGTTTTTCAGATCCTTTCATCCGCGTTATTCCGCGGCTCGTCTTAGGTAATTTTCATACCCACACATCGTTAGGCGCGGTGTAAGCCCCGCCAGCCTCGCCTGTATTCACGGTGCCTTTCGGCTCGATCAGCATAATGCTGCACTCACTGCTGGCGTTTGGTTTGTGCTCGACACCTTTTGGCACCACAAACATCTCTCCGGCACTGAGTTCCACACTGCCATCTCTAAACTCAATACTCATCTGGCCTTTGAGAACAATAAAAACCTCGTCCGTTTCAGCATGGGAATGCCAAACAAACTCGCCTTCCATTTTGGCCAGCTTAATCTGGTAGTCGTTCATCTCGGCCACGATTTTCGGCGCCCAATGATCGGTGAACTTTTCGAGCTTGGCTTGGAGGTTGATTGATGAGTATTTCATGAAATCGTCATTCCAAAATCGCGAAAAGTCTCATTGTTCTGCCTACTACAAGGTACACACTGCAAACAGGAGTACTGGTTCAGTTTCAAATCTTGAGTTCGAATATTCAACGGTTCTTGGGAACGCGGGCGTCTCGCCCGCATTGAGCGCGCAGCGCGACAATTGATTGCGGAAAAGAAGATGCAACAAATTGGGCGCCGTGCGGGCGGGGACGCCCGCGTTCCCAAGAGCCGTTGAATTTTATTTTCAAACTGAACCACTACCCAAACAGGAAATCAATTGTGGTGTTGTCCTAAACTGGTTTCTCCGTGTTCTGGGTGTCTCTATGGTGTCGCATTGCTAAACAGACCACCTCCGACCACAGAGTACTCAGAGTTAGCACAGAGAAAAGGTCAACTAGGACACTACCTCAATTGGGATGGGCACGAAAGCGTCACACGAGCGGGACATCATTTCCGGGCTTTGGGCCAGCTAAGCAGATCGCGCAGATCACCGAAGCCATTTATGCTAACGATGAATGCGACGACAAAGAACGTGGCCGCTGAAACCGCGAAGATGATTAACCACAACAGTGCACCCGTTCTCATGTTGTTTCCTCAGCACCAAGCTTAACAGGCGGAAAAGCCTTTTGCGTTGTTAGGGACCCGATGACCATCCCCGTAAAAGCGAGAATGAAACTGAGAAGGCCCGAGACGTTGACATCCGTGATGAAAGACATCCAGGTGGGCATCGAGCCACGCCACTTCTCAAGAATCAGAAAGCCAGCTGGGGCCATAGCTCCCATGATAAGCGCGCAGTAAGCACCTACAGTGTTAGCTCGACGCCAATAGATGCCTGCTGCAACGCATCCGAGAGCGCCTGCTGTGTACATTGCGCCGGTGATAAAGAGGTATTGAAAAGCCGTATCGGGAATCTGATACCAAAGTCCGAAGACCAGCAGGAAAGTGCCTATCAAAGTTGCGACGAGCCTGGTGATCCAAATGGTCGTGCGCTCTCCAAAATTTGTCGTGCGCAAACAGGCAATCACGTCACGCGTGGCGACGGAACTCCACGCCAAAAGATAAGCGCTGTAGGTCGACATTGAAGCTGCGAGCATTCCCGCAACAAGCAAACCGAGAAATCCATGAGGTGTAACCATACCCAAGAGTTTAGGCATCGCCGCGGTTGTCGATTCTCCAGGCCCGAGGTACGCGAGGGCGGCTACGCCCCAGAACATAGGGACCATGGCCCGGCCAGCGAATGTCAGACTGGTGTAAAAGAACACCTTTCTCGCTACCTCAGGACTTTCTGAGGCGAGCGCCTTTGAGGTACCGGGTTGCCAAAGAGCTCCTGCGGCAACATTACTGATCAGTATCCAAACGATAAACATCCAACCAAACCGCGGGTTAACCAGGGGGTTGATTCCGCCGTCGCCATATTGTTCTGTGACCATTGCGGACATGCGCGTCAGGTCCACGTTCAACAGAACAGTGATGGTTGCCACGATCATGCTCAGCGAAAGGATGACAAACTGTAAGAAGTCCGTTACGACCACTGAGAACATCCCGCCCAGAACGGTGTACGCAATAACGATCACCACCATCACGACCATGATTAAGGCCACAGCCTGTGGGCCGAACCCCATCACTTCGGAGAGAAATATTCCATCAAACTTAAGGAATATGCCCATGTTGAGCACTCCCCCAAGGAAAAGAATGATCCCTCCAATCAAGCGCACACGACGGCTGTATCGCAATTCATAAAACTCAGGAATGGTCATCACCTGATGCCGGCGCAGTGCGGAAATAATGAAGCCCGTCTTGCCCACGAACATGTAAGCAAGCATGGCAAGCAGGCCAATGACAAAGCATGAGAAACCCGAAACGTAACCCAGCTCACCGAAGTACATGAACGTGATGGTTCCGATCTCGGTAGCGGCGAAGGTTGCTACCCCTAATGAGACCTTGATGCGCCGGCCCGCCACCAGATAACCGCTCAGATCTTCCACGTAACGTTTCACCCAAATTCCCAGGGCGATTGTCAGGAGCAGGTAAACAATAAGTATGAGCCAGTCGAAGAGGTTGAACGTCATAAGCGCGTCCCGAAATACCTGTGTTTACTTTGAGCGTTGGTTACAGTAGCAATTCACCTGGCTGCCGGAGCGAGTAGGAGGGCCGTTAATGCTACATACTTGATTCGAGCGGCAGCGTTCCGATGTCCGTGTCCGGAAGGTGAAAGAATCTAATAGATGAACTCTTAAATCTACAAGCCAGTAAAAAGTTGCGTCCAAAACTGTCTGTAAGATTTCCACTTCATGAAGTTGATGCCCCAATGAGGACTAGCGCCCGTCATCCAGCATGTCACACGGCCTCCGCCCAAGCTTCGCTCGGCCAGCAGCGGGTGCCACTTACCCTGGTTTTCAATCTCAACAATGCTCCGGCAATCCGCCCGCAACCGGCATTCATTGAAGCCCAGTAGTGGTGGCACTGTCGACCAATCCAGTCCTCTAACGGCAGGGTGATCTGGACTAGAGCAGCGCACCAGATACCTGGAAGTGGACTCCACCAGATCGTCGTGCGTTAGGCATTCAATCGGTAGCGCATCATGAAAACGCGAGCGCCCCCAACCGCCCTTGCCGAGCTCACCGGAGAAACTTAGCCATCCCCCATTCATATGGAAATGGCGTCCCCCGGTTATCCACTCGCGCAAGAGATCAAAGCGGTCCGGAAAAACCATCGGGGCATCACCCACTTAGCGCGCTGAAAGAAGTCCGGGTGCAGCATCAAACATTTGGTTTCGACGTCTGCGAAAATGATGGTGCTGGCCCAATTCAATCTTTCGTCAAAAGCTTCGGGCGACATATGGTAAAGCTCCCATGAGGGTTGAGAGACAACTTCTGCAGAGGGTATCGCTCGGAGCGCATCAACGAATGGTTGCGCATAGTTGACTAACTCCACATCCTTGCTGGGGGCCTCAAAGGGTGACTCGACGTACTTCTGACCAATGTGAATGCACCAGTTGCCGACGTGCCAGATGCGTAGGTTTGGATTCATGTCACTCTGAAAGTGGCAAATTGACTTTGCTGCGGTCTTGAAAGAGTTGTGCCAGCCCCCGCGTTACAGGATTGCATCTCTTAATGTTCAGGTCGTGCCTTTACTGAGATCTCGTGCGCGGGTCAAAGAGCAGCGGAAAAAACTGCCCCTCAAGCTTCTCTCCGGAGGGAATTGGCGGCACTCCTTCCAGCAATGGTTCTTCTGAAACAGAGCGCACACCGTCACGAACAACGTTGATTACAACCGCCCGCCGTGACCGGTCGCTCCGGTTCTCAAAGGAACCATGGACCATCAGTGGGTGATGAAAGGAACTCTCGCCTCTCTTAAGTTCGATGGCTTTCGGCTTGAACTCACGCTGCTGCGCTTCGCTGAGCACCCCCAAGATAGTATTCATGTCGTTTGCAAAATCTGCGCGAGGCAGCAGGTTCCAGCGATGACTGCCGGGTACATAATGAAGACACCCATTTTCACGAGTCGAGTCGTCGAGACCAATCCAGCATGAAAGATGGGCCATCGGTTGCGTTCTGGTCCAGTAAGAATAGTCCTGATGCCAGATCACAACTCCACCATCATGTGCAGGTTTGTAGAAAAGCTGATCGTGCCAGAGGCGGATTGGACCATCGAGAAGTTGCGACGCCGGAACACAAAAAGCGGGATTCCAGAGGAGATCGTGAAGGCCCGGCATGATGCGCCAGGCTCCCAAAGCATGAAAGAGGATCTTTGCCGGATCGGCCGATTCGTTGGAATTGAACTCATAAAACAGTTCATTCCCGGGATGGCCCGGGTCGACAAGTTCACGCAGCTCTTGCTGTAGCACTCTAATCTGATCTTCGCTCAACAGTGTAATTCCAGCGAGGTATCCGTTTTCCTTGTAGAACTCCACTTGCTCATCGCTCAAACGATACCTAGCCCATCCTTCTGACGTGGTGGGCTGCTGAAAGAGGCTGGTAACCTGGTGGTGACGTTTGGATAGGTCTTCAACCATAAAACACCATCTAGGGAACGATCACGCTCTTCCTCAGTGCTTACGCAGCTCAACCTCGCCTTCGATCTCCACCGGGATATCGAAAGGAAGCTCTGCCAGGCCAACTGCACTTCGTGCGTGTCTACCCCTCTCAGGGCCAAACACCTCCAGAATGAGTTCGGTGAATCCATTAATGACCGCTGGTTGCTTGCTGAAACCGGGGGCCGAATTGACCATTCCGAAGATCCGAGTCCAGGCGGCGATGCGATCCAGGTTGCCGAGCTCGTGCTCCAGACTGCCAAGGATCGCTAGCCCTGTAAGGCGAGCTGCAAAGTAGGCTTGTTCGAGCGTGACTTCACGGCCGACTTTACCGAGGGGCTGGGCCAGTGAGCCGTCAGCGTTGGTTGGACCATGTCCTGATATCAACGCGCGGTTTCCAACGACCTTAACCCAAGGGAACGGCAACCGCATACCTGCCGGCAACTGCAACGGAGCGGGAAGAACCAGTTGCAGTTGTTTTAGTCGTTCAGCAATTTCCGACATGTAACCTCCTTATTTTGGAAGGTCTCTTAAATCTTGAGAATGGTTCGCCAGCAGAATCAAATAATTACAATCGCGATCCGAGCAACTGGCCTACCTGCACCCTTCGGGTTTGCACGGTTAAAGGAGTTCTTCGTTTAGGATCCTTAGTAGCTTCGCAAGATCGATATTCCCTCCTGATACAACGCACACTGACCTCTTACCTGCCCCGTTCACTCCAGCGAGAGCTGCGGCAACAGACAGCGCCGCAGCGCCCTCCGCCAACACATGAGTTCGAGCAAGCAGCAAACGGATAGCGGCAGCCGCATCGTGGAGCGGGACCGCTAACGATCCATCCAGAAGCCTTGATGCGATGGGCCACATCTCACGGGGAACACTTCTGCCTCCGGCTCCATCAACAAAGCTCGGCGTATGAATAATATCCACCGGCTTGCTGGCGGCCCACGCTGCCGTTAGTGGTGCTGCGGTTTCTGGCTCGCAGGCGAAGATCTTTGTGTGCGGGCGCAGTTGGCGAACTGCAGCGGCAATCCCACACGCAAGACCGCCGCCACCATAGGGAACATAAATAGTGTCGACGTCCGGAATGTCCTCCAGGATCTCGAGACCAATTGCCCCATTGCCCGCCATCACTGCCGTGTTCGAGAAGGGATGAATAAAGAGACCTTTACATAACGGGAATTCGTGCGTTACCAGGATATTCCACCAATCAGCAAACGGTACTTTAAGGATGTGCGCTCCAAGTCTGGTTATGGCCTCCAATTTGGTCTCGGCAGCCTGCTCCGGGACCACGACGGTGCAGGGTATATCCCTTGCTCGTGCATGCCACGCGACTCCCTGCGCCATGTTCCCTGCGCTTGCGGTCCATACACCACTGCGCAAACTCTCTTTGTCGGCGGCCGCTATTGCGTTTCCCGCACCACGGATCTTGAAGGATCCGATAGGTTGAAGATTTTCAAGCTTTAGATAGATTTCGCTCGGTGCAGAGTCCGTATCAAGCCGCACTGTCGGTGTTCTGAGGATCTGAGGTGAGAGCTGTTTACGAGCGGCTTGAATCTCTTCCAGAGTTGGCTCGGTAACAGTCGGGATGTTCATGTTCGTTAAACTTCAGTCGCGTTCACCACTTTTAAAACAGCATAGGCCACACGGCTGGGCACTATAAACAAGTCGTTGCCAAACTCACGCCAGAACCCCCAAACGATGCCTGAGAAAAGCGAAAGCGCAAACACGAAGGCACCCAAGAAAAGAGCGCGACGCCTGAACAGGCGGGATAAAGCTAAACCACTCTCTTGTAATCATAGATGGCCGCTCTTTTATCATAAAGGTGGATCTGAGGTGTGTCGGACAGCACAGAGTAGATGCCTTCTTCGACACATCTGATGGTGTGGCCTTCTGCGACCACTGCTCTCAATTGGTCGGGCAGCGTCATGTATGAACTCGAGACTATGTCCGACGAACTTTAGTTTGTCGTTTCCATAACTCCGGTGGTTCTGAAATATCGGCGTCCTGAATACCCTTCCGCGTGTGGACGGACGCGCTCCGCAAACGCTCATGCGGTGCGATTAGAATCAATGTTATCCGAACTAGTTCGCAGGGTTGGATTGTACCAACCCTTCCAGCATGTCGCGCTTCGCCGAAACAGCAAGACAATTAACGGGTTGGTCCACACCAGCGTGCGCCAGAGCGGCCATTGATCAAAGCGACGGGTCGAGGGAAGTACCCTTACTTCGTCTATTAAGAGAGCCTTGGCGCTTTGCCGCTTCGCCATTCTGTTCAGACGCCAATAGAAATCAACGTCCTCACCCATAAACAGATTTTCATCGTAACCATTTAACTCGAAGAACAACTCCCGGCGACAAAACTGAGTTGCGCCTTGGGCCATTCCCATCAACCTGCCCAGAATTCGCCAAAGCTGAAGGTAGGCCCGGATTGTCACCTTCTTGGGCCGGTATTCTGTATCCACTGCGCCTCCAAAACACAATTCATCTAACATCACATCGGCGATGTATACCAAGACGTTCAAAACAGTGGCGAAATCAGAGACGGAGGTTGAAGCCACTTGGGATGGTGCATATGAACTTGCCAAAGCACAGGCGGGCTGATCATCACGAGGGCTGCGACACACGATGACCCTGCGCTTAGAGGGCTTTCTTACGTGATCGGAACTCTTCGGCTTCGATTCTTCTTAGCAGACTACAACTTTGATTGTAGGCATGCGCTTGGCATCGGCGCCAACACCGACGACAGCGGATTGCGTTTCAGCTTTGGTTGTCATTGGAACCTTGCGCACCATATTACTTCTTTCCCCCGGTATATCACTCACCAGAACGCGACTCGTGTTCCCGTTGGCATCGCGAAAGAAACATTCATCGGGCAGGCCCCATTTCGTCCTTCCGGGGGTGTAGCCGACATAATTAACGCGGATGGAACAACAGCACCTTCTCCTTGTTTCCATGCGGAAGAAATTTGAACGTGCGCTCTTGTCCATCCACCTTAGCCACCACTACTAAGGGTTTATCATCGCGCCACGAGTTTGAGAAATCGGTTCGAGTTTTCCATTCGCACCAACGCCAGTCCATTTCGGAGTTCGGCGTTGTAGGCAGGCGCTACCCCCGACTACACCGGAAATTTTTCCCGTATTGCGAGTTTGTTCGACTGAAAATCCAGGGTTAAACAAGGGTCTCTCAGTTTCGCGCAGCACAAAACCATCTATTCGAGCATCGGAAGCAGCCTTGATGGCAGAGAGGCATCAATCAGTGCCCGTAGGCTCGATCTTATAATGATACTCTGAATTTGGGTAACCCACGTCTACACCATTCTTCTGGGAACTAGAGTCACATGGAGCGTTTGGTCACCGCGTCGAATTGTCAACTTGTAAGCAGATGGCCGCTCAAACAGCTCCAGGAGTTTGGTGATGTTCAGATCGGTATTGGATCTGCCATCGACCTCCATGATGATGTCATCCTTCTGAATTCCGGCTTCCGCCGCTGGCGAGTCCTCCAGTACATCCGTGATCCGAAACGTCTTGAGATTCTTGTCCTCAGCTCGGAGAGCGAGCCCGGGTGTCGCACGATCAAAGAGTTCGGAAAGCTCCTTTGTCGGTTCAAGAATGATGCGCAGATTGGTGTAATCGAGGAAGAGTCTGAATTTGCCCGCGATCCGCTGTCCGATGTTCCCGGCATAGGAGGTGGAGGCAAAAGCTCCGTCCTTATCTTCTGAGAACAGCGTCGTAGGATTTGTGATCTTGAAATTACCGATCCTCAGTTCCGCGACTCGTCCGAACCTGCCTTGCGATTGTCCGCCTGCACCCCCAACACCGATGGCTCTAATGGTTTTGGTTCTCCCGTCTAGCAAATTGTGTTCGGCGACAAAAGGACTGTGGAGCGCCAGCGCACCGCCGGAACCAAGATCGATAACAAACTTTCCTCGAATCGGTTTTGAATCCATGGGAGTCACTTCGGCTTCGATGAGTGGATGACCCTGCCCATCCAGTTTCATCGGAATAATCTCCCCGGTGCCTGTGTATTTGAATTTACTTTTATCATGCAGCTTGAGTAATTGGGCTTGATAGTCAACCTCAACCACGAATTGGCTAATAAACTCTCCGCCGATAATTCCGTCCAGTTCTTGTCCAAACCTTGCCGCCACGTTTCGGAGAGGGATAGCCAGTGAAATAGGTTGAGAGAAGCCTTCGAGACCTGCGAGTGACCATCTCGCATCCTGGACCATCGCTCCGGTCAACGTCTGACTGCCGGCTCCTCCGACCCTGACTTGCCTTTGAAGATTAAGTCCGAGTTCTTTGGCGCGATCAATGTCGATGATCGCGCGCCTGGCGCCGGTGTCAAAGACGAACGACAGCGGGGGTGATTTGTCTACCGTAACCTTCACGATGATGTGGCGCGTAACCATCTCGAACGGAATGGAAACTGGCGCAGTGGTGGTTGACCTTACGGGCGCAGTTTGCTGACTGAGCGCTGTGGCCAACGCTAAAGACAAAAGGAGGATTGCCAGAGGGAGTATTGTCTTTCGCTTCATCCGATAGGTGCTCCAGGGTAAGTTGGTGATCCTTGATTTCACGCGGCAACTGCGGATTGGTTCCAGGAACTGAGGGAGAGATCGTCGATGACTACCGCAGCGAGAGATAATGGGGGTGCCCTAACGCCTTGGCCCGTCAGCGATGGACGCCTGCCGATTGCGAAATTGGTTGGACTAGTGGCCAGCCAAGACCCACCCGCTACCGCGAAGTGGTACTGACAACCACTGTAATCTTCACCTCCGACGGGTACTGCTTCGAATGATGCACCGCATTTCGCGCAACCACGCCTTTGGTTTCGTCCCAATTCCTTCCACCAGTGTTCAGGTTCCGATCAAACCTGGGGAAGTTGCTGCTGGACACCTCAATCCGAATCCTGTGGCCTGCCTCGAAGAAGTTGCTCGTCACCATAGGTCCCAGGGTCACCTTATAAACCTTGTGTGACTCCATCCAGACATTAGGTTTGTCGTAGCCGTCGCGATACCGCATGCGCTGAATGGTTTCATCTAAATTGTAAGCGCGTCCATCTGGATAAACATCGATCAGCTTCACAGTGAAATCTGTGTCTTTTGCATCCGACGATACATAAAGCGTCACTTCAATTGGACCGCTTACTTCAATTCCCTCTTTAAGTGGATCAGAGGTGTAGACCAACACATCGGGGCGTGTTTCGTTCTTGCGCTGATCGAACGAGCCCGGTGTGATCGCGTTTCCCGTGCAGCAAACGTTGCCACCTACGGACGGCACGGGATTCATCGGATCGTAATCAAAACCGTCCGGGTTATCCGCTCCCGGCGGTGCCTCAATCAACCCCCCATCGCCGTTGAGCGTGTTTGCCTTTCCGCGGCTCGCCAGAAAGAAGCTTACGGTTTGCGCACCACGGGGTGGCCATATATCTGACGCCTGCCATTTGTTGATGCCCATGGTGTAATAACGCACCTTAGGCATCTTTTCGAGAATTCCGTTCTGCTCACCTTTGAGGAAGTAATCAAACCAGCCGTAGATGAGCGCGTCGTAGTCCAACCTCGCATCGCCAACGCTGCGTTCCCCAACGACCGTGTTCTCGGTCGCGCGCCTGAAGGCACAGTGAAGCGTCGGCGCAATCACTGCATACTGGTGATTGGCAATCTCGGGAGACGCAGTTTTCCTCACGTGGTTGTACGCAGCGAGATTTGGGCCAACTGAAACGTCATACCACGACATAAACCAGAATCCGGGAATGTCGATCTTCATGTTGTCGTGCCACAACCCGCCTTTGTACCAGGCTGGATCATTTGGCGCACGCTCGATCATCGCGCCGCCTGTATCGACCGGCATCGGATCGGCGAAGATGCCTCGCGGACCATCTATGGCTTTCACTATGTCTTTTACGGGAAGATGGCTAAGGGCCCTGGACCAATCGACGGGTGGCAACTGCTGTGCGAGGTCAAACGCCTTCGAAGCGCGAACCAGATCCTCCTGCGAGGTGTCTGGGGGAAACATCGGCCGCACCTGGTTCTGCTGGCCATAGAGCCAGGAGATGAACAACATCTGGACCGCACCGCCTCGGTACCAGTTCCCCTGCTCGTACCAGGGCCGCACGCGTCCCACCCCAGCACCGAATCCCTGAGCAATCATGGTGGTAAATGCGGGATGCCTCTGGGCCGCGACTGCCAGCTGCCATTCGGCGGTTGAGGAGCAGCCGATTGTCCCGACCTTGCCGTTGGACCAGGCTTGTTTTGCAATCCACGACAACTCGTCTTCGCCGTCAGAGAGAGGTGGCCCGAGGATGTCGTAATTTCCTTGTGAAAAGAACCGACCGCGTTCATTCATCTGAACAAATGCATAACCGCGCTTTACGGCCTCGAGCTCGTTTGAGAGATCGCGTGGCGCGCCATTGCGGACGTCCCAGTAATTGAAGTTGTATGGTGTGCGCACAAAAATGGTTGGATATTTTCTCGATGTATCTTTCGGCCGGTAGACGTCGGTCGCGATTCGAATTCCATCGCGCATCGGGACCATCAACTTGCGTTCGACAATTGCGATTGACTGTAACTCGTTCTCGATCGCGTGACGGCGGGCGATAACTTCCGACGTGATGCCGCGACCCTGTGAATATACAGTCTCGTTTGTGAGAGTTTGAACAAGAAGGCAGACAGCGACTATGGCAAGTGTCGCGGTCCAGAAGGTCCTCTTTTGCATGCGTGCTCCTTTAAGAAGAATGCTTCATGGTCCGTTAAAGTTATTTTGCTTTGGGATTAAACTCAGGACGACATTTAACCAGACCACGTCGTCCGCCTAATGCATCCGGCTTCAATTCCACCACCATAAAAACATCATCCGGCACCGGGTACTCGGACTGTAATCCCTTCTGACTGGCCGGAATGAAACCGAAGCGCGGATAATACTCGGCATGTCCCAGCACAACAACCACGTCGTAACCCAAACGTGCGCACTCTCTCAATCCCACTCGTACCAACTGCGAGCCGACGCCTTGCCTTTGATAGTCGGGCAACACCGCCATCGGAGCCAGACCCATTGCGCACGACTCTTCCCCTCCGACCGAGACAGGACTAAAGAAGATATGACCGACGATTTGATCATCAACAACAGCCACGAGAGAGATGTTTGGTTCGGCGGCCGCGCGGAGAGCATCGACCAGTTGTGCTTCATCCGGTCCTCCGAAGGCATGTTCGTTTACCCGGTGCACTTCCTGAATGTCATTCGGGGTCTCGGGACGAATGGAAATGCGTAATGTCCTAGAAGAAGTACTTACGTAATTAATGCTTGAATTGTTTAGTGCTCACCTCGATCGAGTCAAATCCCATCTTGCCAACCCGGGAATCTACCAGGGATCAAGAACTCATTTTCATATTGAGCCTCATGAATCTCAACGGCCCATTTCTTCTCATCGTGAGTTGTTTGAATGATGAAGCTTAACTGAAATCCGTGTTTTTGGATCGTAGCCATTGTGATTAGTGCTTGACCTATTCTGCAACTGACCATTAATCTGCTGGTCTTCTTCTCCAATCTTTAAGCTAGCGATTCGTTCAATTTGAAGGGGGACCATGAAACGAGTTCTGCTTGTCGTTGCAGTCGTCGCATTGTACCTACTGCATCAGGACTTTTGGTTCTGGCGCACGGCTCATCCACTCGTCTTTGGTTTCATTCCCATCGGACTCTTCTATCACGCCTGTTTTGCGGGGGCCGCTTCCCTTTTGATGTGGCTGTTGGTTAGACACGCCTGGCCGGCACGGTTGGAGAGAGAGAGTGAGGCGATTGAGGCAAAGGAGGACGCAAACCTTTGATTCCCGCAATCGTTGTCTTCCTTTATCTGGCCGTCGTTCTCTACATCGGCATTTTTGCCTTTCGGCACGCCAAATCAAAGCATGAAGCAGAGGACTATTTTCTCGCAAACCGTTCCATTGGTCCGTTCGTCTTTCTCTTCTCACTGTTTGGCACCAACATGACGGCCTTCGCGATTCTCGGCTCATCGGGACATGCGTTTTCGAATGGCATTGTCACGTTTGGCTTGATGGCGTCATCATCGGGTCTGGTGATTCCGTTAAGTATTTTTCTCATCGGCACACGCGTCTGGGCGTTAGGAAAGAAATACGGGTTCATGACGCCAGTGCAGATGTTTCGCGACCGTTGGGATTGCAATCACATCGGTACGGTGATCTTTGTAGTCCAGGCTGCTCTCCTGGTGCCCTATATCATCATCGGGATTATGGGCGGCGGCACGACCCTCAGCACCATCAGCGATGGTTGGGTGCCATTCTGGTTTGGCGGGGCCATCGTGGCTTTGGTCGTCATGAGCTACGTCTTCTTTGGCGGAATGCGCGGAACCGCCTGGGTTAATACATTTCAGACGGTGCTGTTTCTATGCTTTGGCGTGATTGCGATCATCGTAATAGGTTCGGGAATGGGTGGCTTTAGCAGTGTCGTGCAGCAGATGTTGGCCACGCCCACTCTGGCGCCTTTGCTCACGCGTGAGAGAATCTCGCCTTACTATTTTTTCAGCTACACCTTCATTCCACTCTCAGCCATCGCGTTTCCGCACATACTGATCTTCTGTCTCACGGCGCGGAAGATGCAGCAGTTTAAGAAAACAGTGATCTTTTATCCGATCTGCATCATGGCGATCTGGCTGCCTTGCGTGTTCCTCGGGGTGATGGCCAATCGCGTCTCAGACGTGCCCGAAATTCGTGCGAAGCAGGAGGCGCGCCGGGTCCTCGCTACCCAGGGACGAAACATGCCACCTGAAGCGCGCGACGAGTTGCGCGAGCAAGCCGCAGGTGACGACGTGATATTACGACTGCTGGAACGCTTTGCGCCCCTATGGCTGGCCGGACTATTGGGCGCGGGAATCATGGCTGCGGTGATGGCGAGCGACTCGCAGATTCTCGGACTCTCAACTATGTTTACGGAGGACGTTTTTGCGCATTACGGGGGTAAAGCGCGCTTTGGTGAACACATTCAGGTGCAAACCGGCCGGCTATTCGTGGTACTTCTAACAGTGCTTGCGTACGTTGTCGCCTTGCGGGCCCCGGAAACGATCTTCGAATTGGCGATTCAGTATGCGTTTTCGGGTTTTGCTGCGCTCTCGCCTCTGTTGGTTGCCGCACTCTTCTGGCGTGGAAGCACGAAGTGGGGCGCGCTTGCGGTCACGCTATGGACAGCGTCAGCCGTGATTGCGGTAGCAGTTTTTCAGGCGATCGTTCCGGCACCGGCCCCAGGTCCATCTACGGTGATTTGGTCGCTGGGTGGAACGGAGATACTAGCGCGCACACCGGGCGGAACGTCGGTGTTTGGCTTCATGCCTGTTGTGCCGATGGTGATTGTGTCTGCGTTGCTGATGTTTCTAGTATCGCTCGTGACGCGAAAACCGAGAGCTGAGACGTTAGCTAGGTACTTCTGATCAATCACATCCCGGATCGCATCATTTCGTCGCGTTTTCCCTTGAACTCAGAACCGGCCTTCCACTCCGGGTAACGGTCGCCCGCAGCTACCCGGTAACCGATGATCGTCAGCAGCTGAGCGTCCTCAACGGCCCCAGCCAGATCCCAATCAGGTTTAATCTCGTCCGACGGCTTGTGGTAATCCTTCTCGGTGTATTCGTCACGCTTCTGTTTGCTATATCCGGGATCTTTTCCGATGTAGTCAACTCCTGAATCCGTATACAACGCCGGCACGCCTTCTTTGGCAAACTCAAAATGATCTGAGCGATAGTAGAATCCCTTCTCGGATTCCGGATCCGGATTGACAACGCGGCCCTGCGCTGTCGCCGCCTCGCGCAACAGATCAACAAGCGTGCTGTTGTCATCACCCACCATCGTCACGTCCTTTGTTCTGCCCCATTGGTTAACACCATCCATATTGATGTTTGCGAGCGTCTTGTTCAGAGGATAGAGCGGATTCATGGCGTAGTACTTTGCTCCTAACAACCCCTTCTCTTCCGCGGTTACAGCCAGAAAGAGGATGGACCGCTTGGGAGGCGTTTGCAGTTTAGTAAAAGCCTCCGCAATATCGAGCAACGCTCCGGTTCCTGACGCGTTGTCCAGCGCACCGTTGAAGATCTGATCACCCTGCAGCTTAGGGTCGCGGCCCAGATGGTCCCAGTGCGCCGTGTAAATCACGTATTCGTTTTTAAGATTGGCATCCGAACCTTCCAGCTTCGCAACCACATTGTTGGAGTTGATCTCTCGCAGCGTATTCTTGACATTAAAGGTTGCTTTCGCGTTCAGCGCCACCGGCTTGAATTCCTTGGTGACCGCCGTCTTCTTCAGCGCCTCAAAATCCTGTCCACCTGCGGTAAACAACTCTTTTGCGCGGTCCAGTGTGATCCATGATTCAACGGCGATGCGATTCATGTTGCGGTCAGGAGTCTGAATGTCGAAATTCTCACGGGACCAACTCCCGGAGACGACTTCGTACGGATACCCGGCCGGGCCGGTCTCGTGAACGATAATAGCAGCGGCCGCACCCTTCTGCGAGGCGATCTCATATTTGTATGTCCAGCGACCGTAGTAGGTCATCGCCTTGCCTTTGAACATCTTTTCATCGAGCTTTGCGGTGTCACTCGCATCGGGCACCGCCGGATCATTGATCAACATCACGATGGTTTTTCCGCGCACATCGACACCTTTGTAATCGTCCCAACCATATTCGGGTGCAACCACACCGTAACCAACAAACACAATATCCGAATTCTCGACTTTTGATTCGGGAACGAACCTTCGTGATACCGCTACATAGTCCTTGGGGAACTCAAGATTCATGGTCTTGCCGCCGGCCGTAAAAGATGCGGTTGGCTGGCCTGTGAAACCCACAAGTGGAACTTTCTGTACGTAGGTGCCATCGGGATTTCCCGGCTTCAGTCCCATGCGCTGAAACTGATCAGTCAGATACTTAACCGTAAGCTCTTCTCCTTTTGTGCCTGGACCACGCCCCTCATATTCGTCGGTAGAAAGAACCTTTGTGTGTTGAAGTATGTCGTCAGCACGAATCGACTCAAGCGCCGACCTGAGTTCAGCCGGACCAGCAACAGCCGTTGACGACGAGCCAACATTTGTATTTGTACTGGTATTAGTGTTGGTCGGCTGCATACAAGCCAACATCAGCAGCGACAGGCAGGCAAGCAGAGTAAAGATCGTAGCGCGTCTAATCATAATTACGTGCCTCAACTTGATTTGATTGGATTCTGAGCAGAACTGTTCTAAAGGCTAAGCGATAAGTTAGTCAAGGCACGGTGGAGGCCTAAACTGCTTTCCCCGTGCCAGCTCCGTGTTCTCGGTGGCTCCGTGGTCGCGGCATTTGCTGAACAAGCCTCCACCGAAACCACAGAGTACGCAGAGTGCAGACTCAACTCACCCAAAGCAGTAGAGCTTTCCATCCTGCGCGCCGATTACAACCTTGCCGTTCGCAATTGCCGGAGAGGCTGAAAGAGCAGCGCCTGCCGTAAACTCCCAAACCTTAGCGCCCGTGCCCAGGCTCAACACGTAGAACTTGCCATCGTTCGAGCCGATATATACTCGATCTCCCGCGATCGCAGGCGAAGACTCTACACGGGCCCTCGTCACAAACGTCCACAGCGCTTTCCCTGTTGTACTGATTCCATGGACTATTTTGTCTCGACCACCAACAACCAGAAGATCATTTACCACCGCCGCAGAAGAGTAGAATGGAAACTTTCTTTGCGGGTGCTCATAACGCCAGCTGATTCGGCGCTCAGCGAGACTCACCGAAAGTACATCGTTTTCAAAGGTCCCGTAGTACGCGTTCCCACCTCGAAGCGCCGGCGAAGCCCCGGTGTAGGCGCCGGAAGAGACGTTGACTACTTCACGACCGTCAGCCACCCGAATTCCCCGGAACACTTCGTCACAGCCAGCAATGTATGCTATCCCATCGAGGATACTCGGCGTGGAATGCACTGGTCCATCAGTTCTTACTTTCCAGATCACCGAACCGTTCCGCGTGGATAGACAATATAGGTTCTGATCGTACGAGCCAATCAGAACTCGATCACCCACGACTACCGGAGACGATTTGATCTCCGTGCCGGTCTTGAACGCCCAAAGTTTTTGGCCACTTCTGGCATCTACAGCATGGAACCAGCCTGCCAGATCGCCGACATACACCACGCCATTGCTGTAAGCCGGCGATGATTCCCCTATCGGATCGTCGATCGTATAGCGCCAGTAGACCGCACCGTTTTCCAGATTCAGTGCGATCAGCTCGCCTTTTTGCGTGCCGACAAAAACAGTGCCTCCGACTATCGCCGCCGAAGACTCGATCGATTCACCCGCATCGAAAGTCCAGATCTGTCTTAGCGTGCCGGGAACGCTGCTCTGTGATACACCTGTGAGCTGATAATTGCCGCGAAACTGCGACCAATTATTTGAGGGCGCGTCCTGAGCACGAACGGCCCCAACGCAAGACAACAGAAAAGCAGTAAGCACAACGACCAAAGCACTTTGCATTGATTTCGAACCGTTCATGATCTTAGTGGCTTTGCACAAAAAGTACGAAGTAAGCTTTTTCTCTGTGCGACCTTTGTGTCCTCTGAGTCTCCGTGGTGAAGGAACTCTCCGAAAACACAACCACAGAGTCACAAAGAACACTGAGGTCGCACAGAGAAGACATTTGAGCAGACACTCTTTGTGCAAAGCTGATCTTCGCGTAAGGTTTTTGTGTCTCACTCATTAATTAACAAGTTACTGATAAGCGAGCCGGTACACTTCAAGGGCACCCTCATAGTCAAACGGCCTGGGATTGAAACGACCTGTCCACTGCTCGGCTGCATCAGCGGCAAGCGAGGCCAGCTCTTCAAACACAATTCCATCGCCGTTCAAACGTGTCCGTAGCGTTGCGGCCTCTGCCAGTTGCTCCAGTCGCCGGGCGAGAGCGCCTGCCGGATCTTGAGCCGTCCGGCCAGACACACTTAGAAGCTCGGCATATCGTTCAGCAGAGGTCTCTCCGTTCCAACGGACCACGCTCGGCAGCAGCATGGCTAATGCTTCTCCATGAGTTGTCCCATAGTTGGCCGTCAGCGGATTAGCACATGCATGAGTCGCGCCGAGCATGGAATTCTCAATCGCAATACCCGCAAAGCAAGCGCCCAACTGCATTGCTTCTCTCGCTCGTAGGTCGTTGGGTTGCCGGAGTACGGTCTCGTAGTTTGCTTCAAGTAGGCGCCATGCCTCGCGCGAGAACCCTTCAGAAATCGGTGTGCGTTTTGTACTCACCCACGTTTCAACGGCGTGGGCAATTGCATCAAATCCAGAGGCTGCTGTGACTTCGCGTGGCTGCGAAAGAGTCAACTCTGGATCCAGCACGGCCACACGGAATGCCAGACCCTTATCGCCGCAAGCGAGCTTCTTGTGTGTTCCGGCATCGGATAGCACCGCATAACTTTGCACTTCACTTCCAGTCCCGGCGGTGGTGGGCACTGCAATCATCGGCAACAACGGGCTGTGCGTTTTACCGTAACCAACGTAATCCTGCACACGTCCGCCATTGGTTAACAGAAGATTGATCCCCTTGGCACAGTCGAGCGAACTGCCGCCACCCAGGCCAATGATAGAATCTACATTCAGACCTACGGCAAATTTGTGCCCCGCGCTTATTACCTCGCTGTCTGGGTTGATGCCGAAATCGTGAAACGGAAATGCTTCTATCCCGACTTGATCCAAGAGTTCCAGTACGCGGGAAGCATACCCCGCATCCTTCATACCGGGATCGGCTACGAGCAAGGTTCGGCGAAAGCTAAACTCTGTTGCCAGCCCACCCAGCCCCTGAACAGAACCTGCCCCAAAGACCAGACGTGTTTGCAGTTGGAATTCAAAACCCATTTTCCGACAGGAACGATCCGCGAACTATGCGAAAAAGTCCGGCGCGCATTTGCGCAACCTTGCGCTCAGTTCGAGGATCGCGGAAGTGAAACGTCTATCTTTGCGTTGCAGCCGTCGCTGGCGTCTCGGCCAGCGCATATAGTTGATTACGATTAGAGATATACAACACACCGTTGGCCGGAACCGGGGTCGAGTATACCGAGCTGCCCATGTTGATCTCGGCCAGAACCTTCTTGGTTTTTCCTTCCTGCATGATTACGACGTCACCGTCTTCGTCCCCAAGATACAGCTTTCCATCGATCAAGATGGGCGATCCCCAGACGGCGGCAAAGAGATCATGTGTCCAATAAACCTGGCCGGTCTTTGCATCCAAGGCATGCAGAAAACCACTGAAGTCAGGTTGATAGACTATTCCATCCTTGATCGCTGGCGTTGAAATCGAACGGCGAATCTTGTCGTAGTGCCAGACTCTTCCCGCCGTAGTAATGTCGCCACGTTTGGTAGCGTCGATGCAGTACATGTGACCAATACCTTCGCCATGTTCAGGGTCTTGTCCATTAGCAATGTACACTCGGTCTTCGTACACCACTGGAGTCGAAATCACTTCATTCCGAGTCTTGGGCCAAACAGAGTCCTTCGGATTTGTGTCAAACTCCCAGAGCTTCTTGCCCGTGAGCGCCTCGTAACCTCGGATCCAACCGTCCCCCTGCGCATGGATCGCCTGGACGACGCCTCCTATGGTCCCTACGGTCGGAGAACTCCATTGGCCATGCAGAATGCGATCTCCAACTGAGTTATCCTCCCATACCAACTTACCAGTCTTCTTGTTAACGGCAATTATGGCAGGAGCCTTAGGAGACGGAACATTGACGTGGCTCTCATCCTGTCCATTCGAAGTACTTACGTAAATCAAATCGCCGTAAGCCACCGGAGAGGAGTTAGCAAGATTATGCGGCAACGATCCGACCTCTTCGATCATGTCGAATCTCCAGACTACATCCGCATTGAACTCACCAGTGAGACTCTCGTCTGTTACAGGCCCGTCGTTCTCCTTATCGCGGAAACCTTGAGTGTCGAGACACATCAGTTCGGCACGATTGGAGACGTAGTAAACGCGATCTCCTTCGACGAGGGGTGACGAAGCTATGCCTTGATAGGGCCAGTCATTGACTCGTCCCGCGGCAAGTTTGTCGTGCACCATCTGCCAAAGAAATTGGCCGTCGGACTCGCGAAAGGCCATCAAAATTCCTCTATCTCCAGTGATCTTGGGATCGCGCAGTCCTTCGTTGTTGGTGCCCACGAAGATTGTGCCTCCCGAGACCACCACATTGCCGTATGTCTGCGAACCTAACTCCGCCACCCACTTTATGTTCTTCTTTGACTTAACGTCCCAACTGATCGGTATTCCCTTCATTCCGGAGATCATGTTCCGGTCAGGTTTACCTCCCCACATGGGCCAGTCGCCACCGGGATCCGAAGCTTCCACCCCAGGCAGGCTAGAAGAGAAGATCAAAAGGACGCCTGTGATAAGCGATAGGGTCAAAGCTCTCAGTAGAATTGGTCTCGTACCCTGATTATTGCTTCTTTTCATGAATTAGTTACCTTTGTTATTTCCTGGTTAATTTACTGGTTCACGTAAACCTTGAGGTTGTCAAAGTAAACCTCAGCCAGCGCATTACCAAAGATGCCGGGCGCCCCTTGCCGGTTGGGGATGTGATCGATACGTTCAAGCATCCAGGCTGCCGGCTCCGCCTCACCAACGGGCCATGCCTTGCCCCGGGCCCGCACCTTACCATCGGGAAGATTCTCAACTCTCAATTTTAACCGATACCAAGTATCCGGCTTCCAAGCGTACGGCATAGACACCGTGCGCTGAGTCTCCGGCTGCCATGGTTCAAGATGCAATGCCTGGCTGTTGCCGTAAAGGGTCAGAACATAACGCTGAGAGATTACACCCGCATCTCCCTGTTGCCGGCGGCGCTGCGTTGCTAAGACATCAGTTTCAACCGTGAAATTGGAAAAGTCTGATGGGCCAAGATATGCACGAGCACGACTTAACAGAGACGACCCTTCGGTGGTTTTTACTAAGACCTTATTTCCATTCACCTCTCTTACGGTGTACTTCATAGTAGTGTTAACCCAACTCAGCGGTAGTGTATTCACGGGCCATGACTCAAAGTTCTCAGTCCAGGGTAATGGCGGAAAAACCCGGAGCCGGGCTGAACCGGACAGCGTCCTAACTGCAGCTTTAACAAGTCCGGCTTGAGCCATTCCATCGGCTTGGGCCACATACTTGCCGTTGTTTATAGTTCCCTTTAACTGATCAAGTGACCAATTAGCCGCCTTCTCTTCGCGAATAAACCTTCCCTGTTCATCGAAAAGACGTACACGGAAATCAACGGTGTCCCCCGGCTTGAGGATGAGCTCCGTCGGTACCACTTGAAGGTGAGTCGCAGGTCGGTTTGGATTTGGTAGACCCTCAAGTGGGGCTGGTTTGTTGTTACTGGAATTCGTCTTGCGACCAAAGCAGTAAAGGTTGCTGTCGCTGACTACATAAACACGTCCGTTCGAAACGGCGGCAGAGGCAATAATGATCTCGGGACGTTCTTCAGTGCCCAACTGATCCTGGTCCAAAACCTTAACACCGGTTGCAGAGGGCTCGAGAATAAAGAACTTTCCGTTCTCAGTTCCGACATATAGTTTGCCGGCAGCCAATACCGGTGAAGCTTTCTGAATAGTACCAAGGTTTTCTATCCACAACTGCTTTCCCGTATTGACGTCGAACGCAGCAATATTTGCCCCATTGTCCAACTGGTAGAGCCGGTCACCGTCGATGACCGGCGAGGAGAAGCCCCCCTGCCATCCGTACGTCTGCCACTTCACATGCTCCTTTTTCAGTTCACCCTTGGCACTGGCGTCCACAGCAACGATCATCCCCATCTCACTGGAGTTAAGATTCTCTTCGCTGTGCGTCAGAATCGCTGTCGTTCCCCGCACAACCACTCCGGTATTTAAGCCGCGTTTACTGATCTCATATCTCCAAACCGGCTCGCCAGTTTGCGGTTTAATAGCGTGGACAACTCCATCGCTTGCCCCCTGAATTAACAGACGGATTCCGTTAATTTCAGCAATGATTGGAGGCGCATAGGTGGTGTCGTAAGGACGACCTCCAGGCGCACTGATCCAGACCGATTCCCCTGTGCGCTTGTCGAATGCCATGAACCGATGGGCACCGCGCCCGTGTTGTCCCCACATGAAGGTGACACCGCTGATGATCACCAGGTCGCCATCAATGATCGGAGAGACCGTGCGGCCACCATGCGTCGTTAATAAGCCAAAGTCCTCACCGAGAGAACGCTCCCAGAGAACCTTGCCGTCACGTGAGAGACCCAAGAGCGTTCCGCCAACACCAAGGACATACACGTTTCCGGTAGCGGGATCCGCCGCAGGCGAAGCCCACGCAACTCTGTGAGGGGGGACATCACTCAGATAGATATTGAACCTATGCTCCCAAAGCAACTTTCCCGTATCGGCATTGAAACAGATAATTCGCTCTTGCAGATCGGCACCACTACCTGCAGTGTTTTGGAGATAGAGATGATCACCCAGGACAACTGGTGTCGAGCGGCCCCCATAAGGGACTTTCCACGCAAGGTTTTCACCTGAAGGTGACCATTTCACAGGGAGAGTCACTTCAGGGGAAACTCCATTTCGCTCTGGCCCACGCCACTCGGCCCAGTCATTGCCATTGACCGGTGACGTCAGCAATAAAACCGCGAACGTGTACGAAAGTACGGAAAGAAACTTAGCCATTTCGGATTTCCACCTAACTCTGGATGTGGAGTTGATCTTCAGAACATAAAAACGTTTACTGGCATGCAACTATAAAGATGTAGAATACGTAAACTCGCGTTGCAGAGATTCAGTTTTTCTGACCCTGGCAAATATATCTGCGTGAAATTTACCATCGACTGTCCCAACTCCAAAACGGCGGAGGGGTTCATGAGACACAAGACAGCCTTGCTTCTGGTGCCTTTTTTGTTTGTTACCTCAATAGTTTGTGCACAGAACTCCAATCAAGAATTGAATGATCAGTTTTGGGAGTCGGCCCGAAGGGGCGATGCAAAGTTGGTTGCGGCTCTTCTAGACAAGGGAGCCGACGCCCCGGTAAAGGAGGATCCGAAACATATCTGGAAGGTCTATGCCCTCGATAAAGACACCGGTCGGATACTCTGGGAGCGAACCGCCACAGAGGGAATTCCTAAGGTAAAACGTCATCCCAAGTCCACACATGCAGATTCCACGCCCGTTACTAACGGTAAGTACCTCGTAGTTTTGTTTGGTTCGGAGGGTCTCTACACCTATGACCTGAATGGAAAGCTTTTGTGGAAGCGAGATGTAGGGGTCCTGGACTCTGGGTGGTTTTATGATCCCGATTATCAGTGGGAGCACGGCAGCTCACCCATCATCTTCCGCGATCTCGTGATCATTCAGGCGGATATCCAGAAAGACTCTTTTATCGCCGCATACAATCTAAAGAGCGGCAAGCTGGTCTGGAAAACACCTCGCGAAGAGATCTCTTCCTGGGGAACACCAACCGTTTATGAGGGTAAGGCGCGCTCGGAGCTGATCACGAATGGCTCCAAAGCGATTCGCGGATACGACCCCAACACTGGCAAGGAACTTTGGCGACTGACCCCAAATTCGGAGGTGACGACTCCGACGCCAATTGTGGCTCACGACCTCATATACGTCACCAGCGGTTATCGCCCAATCCAACCCATCTACGCAATAAGACTGGGCGCCACGGGAGACATTACTCTGAAGGATGGGAAGGACTCATCAGAGCACATTGCCTGGAGCAAAACTCGAGGTGGTCCATACATGCCCACGCCGGTGGTTTATGGTGACCCACTCTACACTTGTTCAAATCAGGGGGTGCTCACCGCTTACAACGTTAAGACCGGGGAACGCATTTACCAGGAGCGCATAGGTGGCAAGGGTGGCGCTTTTACGTCTTCGCCAGTAGCTTCTGACGGCAAGCTCTATTTGGCAAGTGAGGACGGCGACGGATTCGTGGTACGTGCGGGTCCAAAATATGAGTTGCTGGCAACGAACCACGTTGGTGAGGTGACGATTGCCACGCCAGCAATTTCAGATGGACTTGTGATAGTCCGAGGAATCAATCACGTATACGCGTTCGGTGAACCCGGACGGATGTCTAACCCACGAAGAAACTGGACTAGACCCGCTGAAACACGGAGAAATCGAGATGAACACACAAGGACGGCTGGCCCTGGCTCTAATCATCAGTCTTCTCGCAACTACAGCTTTACTCGAGATTAAAGCCGGAGCGGCAAATTGGCCGCAATGGCGTGGTCCATCGGGCATGGGAATCTCAGCTGAGAAAAACCTGCCGGCGGAGTGGACCCCCTCCAAGAACATCAAATGGAAGACCCCAATCCCCGGTCGGGGACATTCCTCGCCTATCGTTTGGGGTCAGAAAATCTTTCTTACAACCGCAATCGAAGGAGACGTAGTTCCTGGCGCAAAAGCTGTCACGCATATGATCGGTGACAAGGAGTTTCTGCATCCCGATAGCGTCGGCGCAGACCGCAAACATACGTTCAAGGTTCTCTGCATCGCCCGTGAGACGGGGAAGATCCTTTGGGAGCAGACTGCCTTCGAGGGTACGCCTTACGACAATCGCCATCGCAAGAGTTCATTCGCCGCTTCAACGCCGGCGACTGACGGCAAATTGGTTTACGCGTTCTTTGGATCCGAAGGAATGTTTGCGTATGACATGAAGGGAAAGCTCGTTTGGAAGGCTGATCTTGGCAAGCTCGGCACGGTCGGGATGGGGACGGGCACATCACCGATTCTTTTTGAGAACCTCCTGCTAATGCAATGTGATGAAGAGAGCGGCAATGCTTCGTTCATTGTGGCCCTCGACAAGAACACCGGCAAACAAGTCTGGAAGACTCCGAGAAAAGTTCAGGTCAGCTGGGCGACGCCAGTTTTGGTCAAGACAGCCAAGCGCGCTGAGTTGATAACCAGCGGCACTGAAGCAATTATTGCGTACGATCCCAGCACGGGTAAGGAACTCTGGCGACATAAAGGTGTGGAAAGCAATGCGATTCCTTCACCCGTGGCCAACGCAGATATGGTGTTTGTTTCTGCCGGGTTCCCGCAAAAGATTGCAATGGCAATAACCTTGGGCGGCTCGGGTGACCTCGCTGACACGGTTGCGTGGAAGTATGCAAAGGGTACCGCATACGTTCCTTCGCCAATTCTCTACGGAGACTATCTCTACCTGACGACTGACCGCGGCATCCTTACCTGTCTGGACGCGAAGACCGGAGAGGTAAAGTACGAGGGTGGACGCGTACCGATTCCCGCGACATTCACGGCGTCGCCTGTAGCTGTCGACGGCAAGATTCTCCTGACGAGTGAAGATGGTGACACCTTCATCGTTAAAGCTGGCCCAGTACACCAGCTTATGACCACTAACACTGTTGGCGAACCGGTTTACGCATCGCCTGCCATTGCTGATGGTCGCATTTTCATTCGCGCAGAAAAGAACCTCTACGCGATCGGAAACTAGTCTTTGTAACACTCTCCAACACAGCCGTCGCAAAGCCTCCGGCAAACTGGCCACAATGGCGGGGCCCAGACGGACAGGGCGTCTCGGCTGAAACGGGACTACCGAGCGAATGGACCAACTCCCGCAACATCAAATGGAAGACGCCAGTTGCAGGACGCGGACACTCTTCGCCTATTGTGTGGGGACGAAAGATCTTTCTGACTACGGCCCTGGAAGGCGAACGTATCCCGGGACGAACGCCCGGAGTCAACACAATCTGATGGACGGCACTGACTTTGTTCACCCCGACGCGGTGGGAGCGGATCTGAAACACACGTTCAAGGTCATTTCCCTCGATCGCGACACTGGCAGGGTTCTTTGGGAGCGAGTTGCTTACGAAGGGCCGGTTCATGACAGCCGTCACAAAAAGGCCAGCTTCGCTTCCTCGATAATAAGGATTGGATGGCGGATTGTTAATCGGGATTGGTCATTGGTGATGGGTCAATCGTCAATTTGTAATCTGAAAATAATGGCTGCGCTCCCGTTTAGTCAGTAGGATCCATCAGTTTAAACAATCCCCCCTTTTCAGAGCCCGAAGGAGCAATAAAGATGTTTGAGGAACAAGAATCAAAACCGTGGCACGAGTCAAACGTGAGTCTCATTGCTGCGTCTGTGGTCTTACCACCAATTGGGATTGTTCTGATTTGGATACGCCGGGGGTGGGCGGTCCGCACAAAGATCGTCGGGACCCTCGCAGTTATTCTCCTGATGGTTGTGTACGGCTATCTTTACAGAGTCATCAGTACATCTCGGGCCAACGAAGCGCATTACGCCACCTTAGAGCAACATCGCGCCGAGCAAGCCTCCGCGCCTGAAACTCAGCCGCAACCAGCCGCTTCAGAAATTGCTCAGCCTCAAGCGAATGTTAGCCAAACCGCAGCGAGCACAGATGCGGCGCCAACCACAAATTCTGACACCGCCTCGGCCCATGCCGGACGTAACTATTGGACCAGCTTTAGGGGCCCGAACCGAGATGGTCGTTACGAGGAGATGCAGATTCTCACCAACTGGCCGGCGCAGGGTTTGACTCAGGTCTGGAAGCAACCGGTGGGAATTGGGTATTCCTCGTTTGTCGTCGCGGATGGCCGCGCTTACACCATTGAACAGCGCCGGGGTAAGGAAGTGGCCACTGCTTATGATGTGGAGACTGGACGGGAAGTTTGGAGCCAGGGATGGAACGCAGAGTTCACCGATTCCACGGGCGATGGACCACGCTCAACTCCAACCTGGGACCAGGGTCGCATCTACGCACTTGGCGCAACCGGCGAGCTGCGATGTCTCGACGCACGGAATGGTGCCGTGATTTGGGGCAAAAACATCTTGCGTGATAACGGCGCCTCGAATCTTCCCTGGGCCATGGCAGCATCACCACTGGTCGTTGATGACAAAGTCATTGTGCTTCCCGGCGGCAGTGCCGGAAGTTCGGTCGTGGCCTATAACAAGACCACCGGCGCTCCAGTCTGGAAGGCTCTAAACGATCGGCAGGGCTATGTTTCTCCAATGCTCGTCAGCCTGGCAGGGCGTCGTCAGGTGATAATCGTCAGCTCGACGCGCATTGTCGGACTCGCTCCGGAAGATGGCGCAGTGTTGTGGAGTCATCCGTGGGACACTGATATGGGAATCAATGTCTCGCAGCCAGTTGTGGTCGATGCTAACCGGTTTTTCGTTTCATCAGGCTATGGCAAGGGAGCAGCGTTGGTGGAAATTGGCAAAAACGGGAATAGTTTTTCCGCGCGAACTCTCTGGGAAAACATCAACATGAAGAACAAATTCAATAGTTCGGTTCTTCATCAAGGACATGTATATGGGCTCGATGAGGGCATCCTGACGTGTGTTGACGTGAACACCGGAGAGCGAAAGTGGAAGGGCGGCCGATACGGTTACGGACAGGTCATATTAGCGAGCGGTCATCTTATCGTGATGAGTGATACAGGGGATTTGGTGCTGGTGCGTGCCACACCGGAGCAGCATACGGAAGTGGCGCGGTTCACTGCACTACAAGGAAAGAGCTGGAACTATCCGGCAATTGCCGGTGGAAGACTGCTGGTAAGAAATGCGACAGAGATGGCGGCCTACAACATCGCCGCCAGATAAACTTGTTCCATTGGTTGTTCGTTAGCGGATGCACCGACCTATTAGCAATGAGCATGACCACTAACCACTGACCACTAACCACTGACCAGGTTTTGCTGGTGCAGACGATCTACCACCGTCAAGGTGGCCGAAGGTCGAGGACCTTCGGCCACAACAACGAACCACTGAGAATTACTTCGCTTTCACATCGAATGCGTAGATGGTGTTCTGGTCCCGAATGTACAAGCGTCCTCCCGCGACCACAGGATGTGCCCAGGTCGGCAGTGATTCCTGCTTAATCGTGAACCGTCCCTTCTCCCTATAACCCGCCGGAGTTGCTTCGACTAAACCAACCACTCCGTTCTCACTGAAGCAGTATAGATGGCCATCTGCAAAAACAAGCGAGCCCTTGCCGACACTTCGGTCCTTCCACACCACCTCGCCACTATCGAACTTCATGGCGGTCAAAACGGCGCTGGAAAAACCGTAGAGATGATCGCCCACGAGAACTGAACTGCTGTGGTGGTTCCTCATCTCGCGCGTAAAGTAGACCTCGTCGGCGCGCACGCTGCCTTCTGAGTTCTTGATTTCAACCAATCCGCCCCCGACACCATAATCAGAAGAGATGAAGACACGGTTCGCCCGCGCAATAGGAGTGGCAACATTCGCGACGTCGTTCGCGGGACGTCTGTATTCCCAAAGCAGCCGGCCATCGCGCAGATCCAAGCCCATTGCACGTTTCGACGTAAAGAACACGACCTGGTTCACGCCGGCAGCTTCCAGAGTGATTGCGGACGAGTAACCCGCCGAATCGCTCTGACTCTTCCAAATAAGTGACCCATCCTTCTTGTTAAGGGCCACAACTGAAGCTCCCGGTCCTCCGGCATTTATCAGTAGCTTATCGCCGAGTACCAGGGGTGATTCGCTGATGCCCCAATTTATGTTCGACCCACCGAACTTCTGCAATACATTCATGGTCCAAAGCAAACGACCAGTGGTGGAATCGAAGGAGGAGAGGTCGCCATTAGCCCCCAGTGCATACCCCTTGTTGCCGTCAATAGTAGGCGTACCTCGCGGTCCGTCGCCGCGGCTGTCGCGATAGGCAGTTCCATGCGGGGTGGCCCAAGCTTCGCGACCCGTAGCTGCATCAAAAGCAATTATGAACTCGCGATCACCACGCAATCCCATCGTGAAGATTCGCCCCTTGGAAACGGACATCGACGAATACCCAGTCCCAGCCCCAGTAGCTTTCCACGCCAGCGGCGGACCTCCTTCAGGCCACTGTTTCAGTAAGCCCGTCTCTTTCGAGATTCCGTCGCGATTATGACCGCGCCACTGCGGCCACTCACCAGTTGTTTGCGCAAAGCTCGATGCGCAAAAGAGAAGTAACAAGGTCGCGGTAAGTACAGGACGATTCGTCATAGTCTCTATTCTCCAAGTTGCCATTATGAATGTTCTCTGGGGGAGACTACTACAAGATCCAAGCTTCAGGGTTCGTTAATAAGGTCGACTACTTCCTCTTGAAGATTCGTTTTGTTTCAAACGAACCATTTGGCCCGTCAATGTACATGTCAATGATTAGCTCGCCGTTTGCTGCTAACGTCCACTTGCGGGTCAGCTGGCTAGTTACTGTGCCTTTTGGAGTTTCGCTGGTGGTCACATCATTAACGACGATACTCCTTCCGCCAGGCAACCAGTTCGACGTCCGTTTCCCTTTTGCGGGTGGAGCATTTGGAGGTCCTTGGGGCGTGAACTCATGTTCTTTTCCGTCAAGCAGATAGCTGTCCTTTACCGAACGTTCGTTGTCCGGCTGGATCAGTTTGGTCTCCAGCTCGATCTGGTCACCAGTCTGCTTAACCACCATCGTCTGTTGCATGTTGCCAGGCATCCCAAAACTGCGGGCGCGGTCCATTGTCCAGTCACCACTGAAATCAGGTTTTTGAGCAGCACCAATAATTGTCGTAAACAACAGAACTCCAATGATTGCGATTGTTCTTGGCGCCATTCTCGTTACTCCTTCAGGCTGTAGGTAGGCAGATATCAAAGTTCACGGCACGGTAGGTTTTGCCATCTCTGCTCAATTCGCTAACCGGCCTAATGAGCTTGCGATGCCCAACGAGCTGGTCACGCGATCCTTACTGTGGTGTCCTCGACTCTGCATAGAAAGTCTTGTTGATTATCTTCCATTCACCATCGATCTTCAGCAGAGACATGTAGTCAGTGAATCGCACCGCCGGATAATCCAGTACGATCTTCGCCACTGCTGCATTCCCGGTGATGTCAATGGACTCAATCCGTCTCTTCCTCTGGGCCTCATCATTTGCAGGTTTGCCGGCGGCTCGCGCGATGTACTCCTCGCTGGTTAACTGCCAGTATTTGCCTTCTCGCACAGCGAACAGTTTCGCATCTGGATGGAAGGCTTTGCGGAAATGTTCGCTCAGTCCGGTGGCATGCCCCTGCAGGTAGTGCTCCAGTGCCTGTCGGACGCCAGCTTCTTCGGGGTTCTGGGCAAACGCCGTTATGCTGTTCGAAGTTGCGGTTATAGCAACAGCAAAAAGCAAGATTTGGAGTCTCTTCATAATTCCTCCTAAAACCCACGTGGTAAGAATCAGAACAGAAGCTTCGCCCCAAACTGTATATGTCTTGGATCCCTCGCGGACGTAATTCTTCCAAATGTCGGTGACCCGAAAAAGTTGTCAGGCAGCCCGAAATTTGGGTGATTAAAGAGGTTGAAGACTTCTGCGCGAAACTGCAAATTGACCCTTTCCGTCAGCGACGTGTTCTTTACAAGAGAGGCGTTAACGTTTTGGAAGCCTGGTCCGTCGAGAATGTTCCTCCCGGCGTTGCCAAAGGTTCCGGGAGCAGGAAAGGCGAAGGCTGCCGTGTTGAACCATCGTTCAGGGGTACGGCTGCCGGCGCCCGGATCACCCACAAGGTTTGGTCGGTCGTTTGCGCCAAAGCCCAAAAGCGAGCGACCAGTGCCACTGTTGTCTATTTCCGGCAGCAGCGCCACGGTAAAGGGACGTCCGGTCTGGAGAGTCACTATTCCAAAGGTCTGCCACCCAGTCAGTATTGTTGAAAGCCAGCCGTTGTTAGCGAGGTGTCTGCGCCCACGCCCAAAAGGAAGCTCATACGAGTAGCTCAAAGAGAATCGATGCCGAACATCGAAATTCGAACGTCCCCGCTCGCTGCGCAGGTCATATGAGTTCTGGGGAAAGTTCGGATCGCCAGCACTCGAAAAGAAATTCGAGGCGTCATCGATCGACTTGGACCAGGTATAGGAGATCAAAGTGGTTAAGCCACGGCTAAATCTCTGTTGGAAGCGCGTTTGCAGGCTGTGGTAGTTAGAGTTAGCCCGCGACTCAAGTATGTCTATGTCATCAAATCTTGGATTCGGTCGCGGCACAAACGGTAATCCAGGCGGTAAAACACCCGGCTGCGGCTGGTTGATGTCTCGAGCAGTCAACAGCTTTGTTCCCTTTGACCCGACGTACGCCACCTCCAGGACACGGTTAGTGCCAAATTCTCTTTGCAGGTTCCCGTTCCAATGTTGGAGATAGCCAGTGCGAAGGTCACGTTGGATTGCAAGTGCTGAATCCGGCAGCGGAAAGGGAAAGAAAGCCGGGAAAGGATCGCTCAACGTGAGTGGCAATCCAGGTAGCGAAAAGAAGATATTGTTATCGAATAACGGGGCATTGAAGTAGAGAGCCTCTCCGGGCGCCAAAGGTGATTGGTCGTAGTAGATTCCATAACCGGCGCGCAGCACAGTCGCCTGATCTTCGCCGATGGTCCATGCAAGTCCTACCCTGGGGGCGAAATTGTTCTTGTCCGCCTCATAACCCCCACGCGGTACGCCATTGGTACCCGGCGTAACGATCATGCCGGTGGCGACGTCATACACCCGGGAGCGATCTGATGCATCGACTGCGGGTGAGTTGTATTCGTATCGCAAGCCGGCGGTCAGCGTCAGTCGTGGTGTCACTCGAAAGCTGTCGTCGAGATAAAAGTTATAACTTCGCGTGCGTAACTGCTGCGGGTTGTCCACTCGGGCCACGCTCGTAAGTAAGGGAAAACCCAGCAACAGATCAGCGAGAGCGTTACCCGTGATCTGGCCGAACGGTGAAAACTGGAGCCGTCCCCGAGACTCGACGTCTCGGAATGCATTCTGTTGGGTAAAGCGGATGTCCAATCCGAATTTAACCAGATGGTTGCCCGAAACATAGGTCGCAGTATCAAGCACTTGATAGACATTGGTGACGCTGTTCTGTGGATTATTCCCTTCGTCGCCGAGCGGCGAGAAACCTGTCACCGTAATAAAGCTCAATCCCAGATCCCGCGGATTGGGTGACACTACGGGCAATCCAATATCCCGATTTGTTCTGCTTGCCTCCTGCCTGACTGAGGCTGCGACGCGGCTGAAAGCAACCCGGGCCTCGTTGACCAATTGGGGCGAGAAGACATGGGTCTCGCCAAACATCAGGTTCTGACTCCTGCGTCGCACCACATCGCCAAAGCCAGGGACCAGCGCAAAGGTTGCGCCGGTGAATGGTTCCGTCAGGTCTCGATGACCAAAGCTATAACGAGCAATAAAACTGGACGTTTGGCTAAATCGATGATCGAGCCGGATGTCGAAACTGTCCGTATCGTCGCTCTGCGTGGGCGAGGATACGAAGTTCTGGAACGGGACGTTCCGGTTTGGAAGTGGATAGAGGGCGGCGATTGCTCGGCCCACTGCGTGTATAGCGAAATCTGGAATGGTGCCACCGGCAAAGGGTTGACCGGTAAACGGATTAGTGGGGATTCCAAACAAGCTCTCGGAAAAGTCTCCCGAGCGTTCGCGCAACGTGGGCACATTTGTAACTCGCGTGGTGCCTTCACGGGAGCGGCCGCCTTCGTAGTCCACAAAGAAGAACGTTCGGTCACGCTGCAATGGACCACCGAATGACCCGCCGAATTGGTTGCGAATGTACTTTGGTTTTGGTTCGTTAGCTGGTGCAAAGAAGTTCCGAGCATCAAGCGCGCCGTTTCGATGAAACTCGTAGACCGAGCCATGGAATTCGTTTGTTCCCGATTTTGTTACAACGTTCACCTGTGCGCCTGGGTTGCGGCCGAAAGAGGAATCGTAGGAACTGGTCGCCATTTCAAACTCGCGGATCGCATCCACCGGAGGTCGAACGGCAAAGGTGTTTAGTTTGGGATCTACGTTGTATACGCCGTCTAACAAAAAGTTGTTACTATCTTCACGCGCGCCGTTGACACTGAAGGCGAAGTCCCCTCGGACGGAACCAGCAGAGCCCGGCGCTGGCGGGGCGGCGCCCGGTACCAGCAGTGCGAGTTCGAAGAAGTTGCGACCATCGAGCGGAAGACCAGTAATTTGATTGTTCTCGATTACAGTACTGATGGCAGCCGAGTCCCTCTTCAGGAGTTCAGACGGTCCATAGATGTCCTCTGGACTGTCCTGAATTGAACCAACTGCTAGTACGGCGTCAACACGTACTTCTTGGTTGACAAGCAGGTCGAGTTCACGGGTAAACGTGGAAAAGCCTTCTTGCTCAACCGTCAAGGTGTAGCGCCCCAGGGGCAATGAGGCGATCCCATAACTGCCCCGTTCGTTAGTCGTGATGGTACGAATTGCTCCGGTTTCCCGGTTGACAACCTTTACTCCAGCACCGGGTACTACGGCGCCGTTAGCATCAGTAACATCACCGCGTACGGAGCTAAGATATGTTTGGGCAACCGCCAGCGAAGAACACGAGACCAACACCAGCGAGATCAGAAGGGCGAGTTTTGTTCTCAAAATCGTCATCTCGATTTCCAGAAATTCGGAAGGAAAAATGGTTTTTTGTAAGCGTTTATGTGCTTAGCGACATTATTACCTGAACCGCGGAAAAGTCGCTAACGAATCTTGTGTGCTACCCGATCCGATACGACAAACGAGCATACGTGGTTCGACCTTCTTTTGTTTTGGAGGAACTGTAGTCCCGCGAAACCAATGGGAGCGAATGCACGTATTCACCTAACAATGTAAGATAGTTGGTTGCTAAAATGCATCTCCCCGGGTGATTTCAATCTCTTGTCCTGAGAGACGCGCGGTAAATCGAGGAAAACAGTTCTGATGAAGGAGATACAAAATTCAGTTTCTGCCACCGTGTTTAGAGCGTGCTTGGTACTTCTGCTTTGGCTCGTCTCAGTTACCAGCATTTCAGCTCAGACGACCAGTACAATCACTGGTGAGGTTCGGGATACCAATTCGGCCTTGCTTGTGGGAGTTCGGATCAGCGCCAAGCATCTTGATACAGGAGTAACCCGCACCACAATAAGCGAAGCACAGGGGAGGTTCGTATTTCCCGGCCTGCCGGTGGGTGTTTATGAATTGCGAGCGGAACAACAGGGGTTCGAAACAGTTGTGAGACCCAATGTTCAGCTGACGGTGAATGATACGGTCGACATTCACCTCGTTATGAAGGTCTCGGGCCTTACCGCAAGCGTGACGGTCATCAGTCCCGAAGCCGCCGTCAACACGACCAGTGCTGAATTGAGTTACCTGGTTGGTGAACGACTGATACGCGACCTACCGCTAAACGGCAGGAACTATACTGATCTCGCACTCCTGCAGCCGGGTGTCATCGCTTATACGCACCGCGACGGTGGCTCGGTGGTGGCCCACGGATTAGGAACTAGCATCAATGGGCAGGATCCACGGTCGAATGTATATCTCCTTGACGGTACCCCGCAGAACGACTTCACGAATGGACCAGCCGGAAGCGCAGCAGGCACAGTTTTAGGAGTTGAGACCATTCGAGAGTTTCGCGTGGAAGCCAACTCGTATGGCGCGGAGTTCGGAAGAAACTTCGGCGGCCAGATCAATGCTGTGTCAAAGTCAGGTAATAATGAATGGCACGGATCACTTTACGAGTTCCACCGCAACGACAATTTGGACGCACGCAATTTCTTCGATCGCGGCAATAAACCCGAATTCAAGCGTAACCAGTTTGGCGGCAGCATTGGTGGCCCTATAGCCCGAGACAAAACATTCTTCTTCTTTGGCTACGAATCACTGCGTGAAGCGCTTGGCCGCAATGTTAACACTACCGTCCCTGATCTGAACTCACGAAGCGGCATACTCACAAGGCGGGATGCCAATGGGAACGTGATCACCGAAACCGTTACAGTCAACGCCGCCGTCCGACCTTACCTGGACGAATTTCCTCTTCCTAATTCTGGTCAGTTGAATGTTGTCGGGAATCTTGCTCCCTACAGCTTTCTGTTTAACCAACGAATAACGCAGCACTTCACTCAAGGACGTGTGGACCACGTCTGGAGCGACAAACATCAATCATTCGCACGCTATACGTTTGACGATGCGGATCAGCAACTACCGACTGATTTTCCGCAGTTTCCGCGCGCGTTTCGGTCGCGGAATCAGTTCTTCACGGCCGAACATCGGTTCATTCAAAGCGCCGCCACGATTCATACGCTGCGGTTTAGCTTTAGTCGCACTCGTATTGGTCAACAGGTTGAAAGCAACACAACTCAACCATTATCTCCGTTCATCCCGGGACGCGAATCCATGGGGAACATTGACATCGGCGGCTTTCCCCGTTTCGGTCCACAAACATCCGTCAGTGTGAGGCTGACCCAGAACGTTTTTGGCATGGAGCATGGCTTGGCCCACACCCGGGGACGTCACCTTTTGAAATTTGGTGGCGTGGTCGAGCGCTATCAGGACAACATGGTCAATCCGACCTTTTCCCTGGGTATCTGGGCCTTCCCGAATCTGCGCAGCTTCCTGCTGAACACGCCACAGAGCTTTCTCGGCCTGACGCCGAATGGTGCACTCGATCGCTATTGGCGGTTCACGTTCTTCGCCGCCTATGCGCAAGATACATTTCAGGTCCATCCAAGGCTGACGCTGAACGCTGGGCTCAGGTATGAGGCTTCAACACTGCCAATGGATCTCTACGGGCGTGATTCCGCCCTGCCTTCGCTCAGCGATCGGGCGCCGACGATTGGACCACTTTATCGGAATCCCACGCTCAAGAATTTTAGTCCCCGCGTCGGGTTTGCGTGGGACATCTTCGGTGATGGCAAAACCAGCTTACGAGGTGGCTATGGAGTCTACTTCAATACCAACAATCAACAGAACCTGATTGTGACGGTAACCAATCCGCCAGCTACTCCTAGAATTGCGATTGGTTTCACGCCGACTTCTCCGTGCCGTCCGTCGTTCCCGGCTGCGCCGCTCTCGTGCGCTTTTGCAAACTCGATTCGACCTGTTCAGTTTGATCTGGACAACCCATACGTCAACATCTACAACCTCAGTCTGCAGAGGGAACTTCCCTGGGATGCGGTAGTGACGATAGCGTACGCCGGGTCACGCGGGGTTCACCTATTACGTAGCAACGATGTGAATATCGCGGCGCCGCAGATTCGGCCAGATGGCACTCCGTTTTTCCCCGTCGGTGCACCCCGTCAGAACACGGCCTTTTCAACAATCGAGCTTAAGAGCAGCGATGGCAACTCCTGGTACAACGCCATGATTCTCGATGTTCGAAAGCGTTGGAGCCGCAATTTTACTATTCAGTCGTCTTACACGTTCTCGCGCAACATCGATACCACCCAGGCGTCAACGTTCTTTTCCGATGCAACGAATGGCACTACAACCGCTTTCCCAGAGTTTCCGAACTTGAACTACAACAAAGGGCTTGCTGATTATCACGCCAAGCACAACTGGGTAATGAACTTTACCTGGGACATCCCTTATGGTCGCGGATTGACAGGGTTGGGAAAGACTATCCTAGACGGGTGGCAACTTGCCGGCATAGGCAATGCTCGCAGTGGCAATCCCTTGACGGTCTTCGTTCAGGCTAATCGCTCACGTTCGTTATGGCAGCCTTCGCTTGGACCAGGAATTGGCCGTGACCGCGCGTCCATGGCGCCCGGATTCACATATGAAACAGCAGTTCTTGGCAGTCCAGATCGATACTTTGATCCACGCGCGTTCGTTGTGCCTGCTGCCGGAACTCTGGGGAACACCGGCCGGGGTGCGTTTATTGGACCAAACTATAGGACGTTTGACTTGGCGCTAATGAAGAACACGCCATTGACTCGATGGTTCGGCGAGTCCAGTAACCTCCAACTTCGTTTCGAGGCCTTCAATCTCTTCAATCGGGCGAACTTTGCGCCTCCCGCGTTGACGGCATTTGCCGGTACTGCGGACAACGAAGCACCATTAAGTACATTCGGTGTGATTCGCTCAACCGTTTCATCGTCGCGGCAGATTCAGTTGGGCTTGCGAATTTCCTGGTAGAGCCAACGTAGGTTGACGTTGACGGGACGTACAGGATTAATAAGAGGGAAGACGATAGAGGAAGTACGAGTAAGACCAAAAAGAGCGGGCGGGGACGCCCGCGTTCCGATTTATGCGGGCGGGGACGCCCGCGTTCCGATGATGCGGGCGGGGACGCCCGCGTTCCCAGTCCACTAACCGGAGGTCTGAATGCTCTGGATCATCTTCGCTTTGGGCGCGGCTTTGGCTTGGGGTCTCTATGGCCCAGCATTGCATCGCGGGCAAGTAGCGCTCGGAAGTCCGATGCGCGCTCTTCTCTGTGTCGGAATTGCTTACTTTCTTATTGGAGTGTTGGTGCCGGTGGCGAACCTCTCCTACCAGGGTGAGCTCACAGGATTCACAGGCAAGGGAACGGTTGCCGCGATTGCAGGTGGGGCGTTAGGTGCTATCGGCGCCATCTGTATCATCCTGGCATTTAAGTCTGGTGGCCTGCCCACCTATGTAATGCCACTCGTCTTCGCGGGGGCACCGATCGTTAACGTATTCTTTTCAATGTGGCTGCATCCACCCAAGGTGGTACCCAATCCACTGCTCTACGTTGGGTTCGTGATGGCGGCAACCGGGGCCGGTCTGGTCCTTTATTTCAAACCCCAATAGGCGTAGCGGAATCATTTTTTACCTCAGCTATGAACGTTTGAAGTGGCTTTGCGCCACAGTACAAGAATCGTTGTCTCTAACTCTTCGCCAGTTTGCCAATACAGTAGAGATTTGAAGCCGTGCGAATAAAGATCTGTCCATCTGAGATGGCAGGCGAGCTCAAGCAGTAATCATTCAGCGCATTCTCCGCGAGAATCTCAAACTGTGGACCGGCCTTGACCACGGTCGTCAGCCCTTCCTCGTTGGTGACATAGATCTTTCCGTCAGCCAGAACCGGCGAGCCGCTGTAGGTGCCGGGCTTCAGACGCTGCTGCCCATAAATCTCCGCACCTGTCCGGGCATCGAGGCACCACATGATCCCGCGGTCATTCACGATGTAAAAGTACTTTCCGTCCGTTACGGGAGTAGGAACGTCTGGACCATTCACAGTGGACCAAGCCACATGTGAGCTGGTGATATCACCACGGCCACCTGCCCGAACTGCCAGAAGCGGCTTGACCCGCGTTGGGACATAGATCAGATCATTGAAAACCACGGGCGACGCAACAATGCGATAGAATGGGTTGTTTTCCGGATTGAGACCGTTGGCGCGCCAAAGCTCCTTTCCAGTAGCTAAATCGTGGCCGGTGACGCAGTCACCTCCCGTAATAACTAACTCGAGGTTCTTGCCATGGCGCAGCAGGGCCGGAGTTGAGTAGGAATCCGGTGACTCGCGAATTGCATTCGTCGGGCGCTCTACTTTCCAGACTGTCTTTCCGGTCTTTCGATCGATGCGCAATAGATACGAAGGATCATCTGTCTTCATTCCGTGAAGCACCTGCACATAGAGGGAATCTTCATGTAATAGGGGTGATGATGCGTAACCCCAATTCAAACCAAACTCGCCATAATCCTTCTGAATGTCGCGAGACCAGAGCTCTTTGCCGGCAAAATCGAAGCCTTTAATGATGCCAGTACCGGTCATGACGTAAACCGATTTACCATCAGTCACCGGAGACGGTGAAGACATATTCTGCTTCCGCATCTTCACGTTCCCGCCCGACAATAGTTTTTTCCAGAGAGACACGCCCTTGTTGCGATCCACAGCCCAGAGGTAGATATCGTCGCCGTCCGCAACGTTCAGAAACAGCCGATCTCGCCAAACTACCGGAGTCGAGCCGCTCCAGGACGGCATTGGTAGCTTCCAGGTAATATTCTCCTCAGTGGTCCAACGCAGTGGCAGATTCTTCTCACTGCTAACACCATTGAGATTAGGACCGCGCCACTGGGGCCAATTCTCTGCGTAAGCGATTACAGCGAAAGAGATCAGGAGTAGGAAGCTGGCTACAGTTTTCATCGTCTCCTCCTTGGGCCGAATTCGGAAAAACCATAATTTCACTCCGACTTCAGTGCCGGCAGCAGGGGCCGCTTCAATACTGATAACGCAGCAACAAGGGATGCCGTTAACCCCGTTAGCAGCACTGCAAGCAACAACACCAAGAGCGAGATATTGAAGCCGCCACCACCGCGATCCATTAGTGCGGGTGCGATCGCGAGAAGCGCACAAGCAACCCCGGTGATTAAACCAAGGCCCACCAGCAACGCGTTTTCAGCAACGATCATTCGAGTGAAGTGGGAAGAGTTATATCCGATCGCGGCAAGCAGCGCCAGTTCCCTTCGTTGCTCGAAGACATTTCGTAACAGGACTGCTGACATGCCAAGCGTACCAAGAATCAGCCCCAGTCCACCGAGCATTTGAAAGGTTGAGAGATACGTGTTCTCGACGCGATGGTAATTTGCCAAACGCTCAGCGGTTGAAGTCGCATCGAAGCCATACTCCGACAATCGTTCTTCCAACGTTGCCAATAACTCTGCGTTGGCTCTCGGAGTTTCTATCAGAAAAAACTTGAAACCCTGCTGTTCGGGAAACAGCTTCAAGAAATTGGCCTCAGACATAAGTAGCTCACTCTGGAAGATACTGTCTGAAAGCGCAGCAACTACTCTGAGTCGAACTTCCCCGCTACCTACTTGGAGAGGAATGTCATCACCCACAGCGCGATGCAAAACATACGTCAAGGAATTCGCATCAGCAATAACAGGTACCGCACCGTCGGGAAAAACTCGATTCAACAGTGCCCAGGGGTTCTCTGTCTCTCCTCCCAAAACGGCTCCTTGAAATGCAAATCGACTCTCAGCAATAAAATCGTTAGACGCTGCCAGTATTCTAGGGTTCTTCGGTTGATACAAATTTAGACAGCTCGCATCATCACCTGGTCGCAGCCGGAAACGAGCGAACGTTACGCCTGTCAGCGCCTTGTCATCGTGGGTGTTGCTTAGATTTAGCGCCTCGCGACCCTCTTCGCGGTTGAGATCATGAACGATGGGAAGTAGAGACTCAGCAACGATCGTGTAACCACCGGTTCCTGACTTTCGTTCGGTTGAGCCAAAGCTGTCACGGCGAAAGGCATCGACCGCAACGATAATGAAAGCTGCAGAGGCGATTAGTGCGATGCACAATACGCTCCGGACGGGACGGTTGGTTGAGTTCCTGAATCCCAGTCGCCAGACCCCCCACCTGCTTCCCGTTTCAACCGGCATCGTACTGGCCCGCCGTAACCAGGCTGATTGATAACTTAGTGCTGCTACAAGAAAGCAGAGGCCGCTTCCGAAGAATCCCGCTACCTCGCTTATGTAGTTCCCTGACGCTGCCAGTAATAAAGCGAGGCCGAAGACTGCTAAGACCAAGGCAGCGTAGATAGATACCGGCCGCCCACGGTACTGAACTCCACCCTGTTCGATATTGCCCAGGATTAGGCTACGTGTGGACTGTCGCGATACTCTTCTCAACACCAACACAATGCAAATTGATGCCGCTAACACGCCGGCGCCCGCCCCAATCAGGACCGTTTGCGTCGACAGGTGAAGTGTTAAAGCATTGGTCCCGACTGCATCACGCCACCAAGTGCGCAAGCCAAGAATCATCAGCGCCCCGTAACCCAGGGCCCCGGCGATTCCAATCAAACTTCCGACAAAAGACAAGATCAACCCTTCAGTAAGAAAGATGCGGCGCACGGTTGCCGGCTGATACCCGATTGCTCGAAGGATGCCAATTTCACGCAGACGCTGCTCAATGCCCAAGCGGAAGAACAAGGCCGCAAGCAGCAGGGCGGAAACCACGAGAAAGAAACTGAAGTAGAGAAAATAGGCGCCGAAATCAGTCGCGCCCTTCGAAGCATCCAGTCCCTGTGACCGCACTGGTAAGACCTGCAACCCCATCTCAGCAGGTGTCAGCTCTGAACGCAGTTGCGCCGCAAAACCGCTTGCGCCAATCAAGCGCACAGAAGTCAGCTTTCCGAACCGGGACTGCCACAAATCTTGCCCGGTATTAAGTTGGACAAATGCTTTCGGGGTAGTGCGATACTGGTCCCAGTAATCCTCGTCCTGCTTTCTCACTCGTCCGAGATCGATAGGGAACGGCGGATCCCAATCCGACAAACTTTCGGATTCAGTGATACCCGGATACTCCGGCACCAGATCTCGATCTGCTGCTATTCCAGTGATTGGAGTGACACCAACAAGTTGGAAGTCAGTTCGGTGCGTTTCCAAACGTCCGCCGGAGTGCCAGAGGTAATACTCGAGTGCAACCCTGTCGCCCCGCTTAGCTCCCAAGTCTTGCGCTGCCCACTCATTCAGAACTAGCGACGGCAGCGCTGATGAAGCCGCATCAACGGGCGGCGCTGTTTGGTCCAGCGAGGCGTCGGCATTCGAGAGTTGTTGGAATGTTGTCTCATCAACAGCAGTCACCAACGAGTACGGAATCGACTTACTCCCAGCCTCAATTGAGTTGGCGAGATAAGAAAGAATTGGCAAAGTCCGGAACGAACCCTCGGATGCAACCTTCAGCGCCGCGTCGGCGATCGGGTCACTCAAGACTCTGCTTTCGGTTTCCAGCGAAACCTGCTCATCACTTAGGACGCGCAAGTTGATTCCGGCATCCTCTAAGCCAACTGTGTCCTGAAGGAGCGCTTGGAGCCGACTAATTGAGCCTTCAATACCATCTCTAGAGTCTTCATTCCCACAATTAGCTTCAGACAACAAGATGGTGTTGGCGCGTTTCTCCTGACTGAGCTCCTTCTGCAAGGCCCCAAGCGCAATGAAAACAGCGCGAACGCCACTTTGACTGGGTTGTAAAGAAAACTCTCCAAGATCGGCAGCCGATAGGATGGCGGCCACCTGCACCCGGAGAGTTCCAGCAAGATCTTCCTTTCTACCATGCAGGGAGTCGACCGGAATTGCTGAGTCTTTCTCAACACGCAACACGAGGGACTGGCCCAGTTGAACACCTAGGTCTGTGGCAAGGCTATGGCTCAGAAAGACTTCTGAGCCCGTTGCCGGTCGGCGATCACGCCCGTGGAACTGCCAAAATCTTCCATCTACTCCGTAGACCGCAATTTCATTGGCACCTCTGCCGCTGTCGAAACTTACTGCTCCTTTGGTGGCAATCAGAGGACAAACATCAATGAATCCTGACAAATGGAACTTCGGGTGAGACTTGAGATCGCCCGCGAGTTGCTCACGAAAGAATCCCTCAGCAACAATTGCGGAATCAGTTTGACCCAGGCGCTGGAGGAAGATCTCCCGCAGACTTCCACGCACCGAGTCGCCAACCAACAAAGCTCCGGCGAGCACCGCAACTGCAGTGGCAACCCCCAAAATCACAACGACATTTGTCTGCCAGAAGTATGTGAGGTTCCGCTTGATAAGTCCCGAGGTGCGCATCACAAGGCCTTGAGGTGTCCTTCCTCCAACTCACACCGGTTGGCAAAGCGCCCAGCCAAATTCTGGCTATGTGTGACGACGATGAGAATGGTTTGCTGTTGCTCGTGCAGTTGAAACAGCAAGGAAGCGACACCTTCGGCGGTTTTCTGATCGAGATTCCCAGTCGGTTCATCACACAAAAGCAATCGCGGCTTCATGATTAACGCTCGCGCCAATGCGACTCGCTGCTTTTCACCTCCAGACAATTCTGCCGGCCGATGTTCCAATCGATCGAGCAACCCCACGGCGCCGAGTAGATCCCTCGCTCGCTGATCTTCATTACCGTTGTTCTTTGCCACCAAAGTTGGCGTTAACACGTTTTCCATCACCGAGCACTGAGGCAACAGACAGTGGTCCTGAAAAATGAACCCGATGTTGCGATTGCGAAACGCAGCAAGTTGAGTCTGGTTAAGTTTAAACGGATCCTGACCATCCAAAGTCACTGTTCCGATTGTAGGTGGCTCCAACGCTCCAAGCATGTACAGCAGCGTGCTCTTACCACTGCCTGACGGGCCCGTGATTGCGAGGGCCTCACCACGTGAAATAGAAAATGACACGTCAGAAATTATGCGCAGGGTTCCGCGTGGCGTAGTGTATTCCTTCGAAATGTTGTCAACGTTAAGCAGTTAGTTTCTCCAGTTCTTTACCGGTAGATGCTTGCAGGTTGTTGAGTCTTGATAGTCTGCACGGCGTCGTAGGCTGCAAGCGCACGATCAGCCATCTGTCCCACGTTGTAGTGTTCGCGAACTTTCACGTACCCGGATTCTCCTAGTCGCTGTGCAAGCGCTGGATCATTCGCGAGTCGAAGGATGCCTTCTGCGAGGCTGTTGTGATCATCTGGTTCGACCAAGAGACCGCCACCGGTCTTTTCAACAATTTCTGTGAAAGCACCGCGCCGAGGTTGAACCACCGGTACGGCACAAGCCATTGCTTCCAGCAGAAAGAGTCCCTTCGGCTCGTTGTAAGTGGCGGGCACAGAAAGCAAGTTAAGACTTCGCAGGAACGAGATCTTCTCTTCACGATCCAACACGCCGCGGTAGCTAAACTCAGCGGCCAACCCCGCAGCTTTCATCTGTTTTTCGATCCTCGCAAGATAGCTTTGGTGTTCGGGAGCAAGATAACCCGCGACCTCCAAACGTGCGGGTGGGAAACCCGCGTTCTTTCGCAGATGTTCGTAAGCCCTGGCCAACACGTGCAAACCTTTTTCAGGCGCGACGCGCGCGAAATATCCCACGGTGTATGGAGAGTTCTGAGTTTTGCCATTGCGTCGTTCGTAACCATCTAGTCTGATTCCAAGCGGCACGACGGTAAGCTTCTCTGCTGGAATGCCCAGATAGGTCTGCATGAACCGCTCGTAGTACTCACTCACGGACAGGAACAGATCCACATGTTCGCGGTTGGCCCGAATCAGATCAAGAGCTTCGGTCTTGTAGGGCTCGAGTAACCCCTCAAGAAACAGATCCTCTCCCTGCAATGTACAAACGATTGGACGCCTGAGCACCTCCTTTAACGGCTTGGCCAGGCCCAGCAGCAGCGTGTACGGCAAACTTATTACGTCGAATGGCTTCTCCTGCTTTAACCAATCGATTAGCTTCTCAATCTCCTTCCTTTGAAAGCCTTGCATCCCTTTCAGCATTGAGACAGTCATTTCCCCGAGCATCTTTGGACTAGTTGATATCGACCCTCTGGATGCAAGCCGCAGCATGGATTTGGAGTCCCACAGCCGGTCCAGCCATGCTGGAGTGCGGCGAAATAAGGGCACATACTGCTCAAGGTAGACGCTGATGCCGCCAAAAAAGACCTTTGATTGGCTGACGTTTGTTTCGTCAGTGAGCGTCGGTGTATATACCGGCAGAAGGGTAACATCATGTCCACGCCGCAAGAGTTCCGTGGCCAGAGCGTTGTCCCTGAGACAACTCCCACAGTACATCTTGCCGGCTCCGCCTGTTAAATAGAGGATTCTCACCGGCGCATTCAGAAAGAGGCCGCGCGTTGGAATGCGCGCCGCGAATATAGATGTTCGAAAAGGTTGCCCTCGTGAGGTTGGTCCCAACTAACTTGATTGGTGGGAACTGGACCAATGTTCAATCGATCAACATTGGGGGAAGCTACTAGCCGCTGAATGAAGTCTGAATCTCTTGTAATAGCTGTCACGACGAGACTGGGACTGAGGCTTTCGACAATGGTGTTGGCTTCCACTTCAAGAATGCTAGCGAATGGAAACAGGAATTCCTTATTCGCGAGTGGGTGCTCCAGTGTCTCGCAGCGGATAATCGTCGGTAACAGATAGGTACAGCCATTCCATTGAACCACTCGCTCGCCAGACCGGTAGCGGGCGGTGATGTCGGAGGCACCAGCTTCCACGAGACCTTGATCGATTATTCCCGAAATACGATCGGCGATACTCCCGTCAGTAAAAGGCGCAATTTGGGCATTCTCATCCTCAGCTGGTTTGGGTTTGATTCGGGCAAGGCGTTCGGCGAGTGCCTCGCTGATTGCTTCTGAGTAACGCGGCGTCCAGACAGCTGAGGCATTGACGCAGGAACGGCCACCATTCTCGACTATCGACGCAGTAATGACATCCAAATATTGCTCCCACTCGTCAACGCAGTCTTCGCCAATGATCACTTTGCTGTAACCTGGACCATGAATCTGCACCCGAGTGTCATTCTCCCAGGCTCCTACAGTTGCCGTGTCGCCAAATACCATGCCTCGTCCACAAATGCGCAGGATCTCGCTCCCGCCAGCGTGATCCGTGGGGTAAAAACTGAATACGCTGGCTGGGGCCCCGGCAGAGATCAGGGCCTGGATAATCCTAAACGGCGTCCATGGTTCCGCGCTCCCCGGCTTTAGTACGAGGGGAATTTTCAGGGCGAACGCAGGAATCCAGAGCGAATGTACGCCGGGTGAATTGTTAGGCAAGACCACTCCCAGCGCGTCTGTACAACGGAAAAAGCTGACGGTGTGGCCGTCGACTTCGCCAAAGCCACGATCCAGAACGTCCCATTCGAGGCTGCGTGTTAACCCGCGAAGCACGCTTTCCATCTGAAACATCATGCTGTGGATCTTCAGCATATTCTTGCGAGCCATAACATGAGGCAGACCAGTGGTGGCAGAAACCTGGTACACGTAGTCATCGGGAGTCTGTGCATCACCTCCAATCGACAGTGTTCCTCCAAGAAAGATCTCGGCGGCTTGACGACAAATTTCGATAAGCTGGCGTGTCGAGATTCGGCTTAGAGCACGGCGCGTTTCAGCCTGATCGCGCAGATCACGACGAATGAGTCCAGCATTTGCCTGGCTGACTTCGACAAAGGGCTCTGCGGTTCGATGATGGGCGATGTGCACTACATCGAGACTGGTATATGGCTCACCGTGTCGAAGGATTGGAATCTTAAGCATGACTTTGGTCTAACGCTTTGCGTTGTTGTTGTCGTGGGGTTAGTACACCCCCTCCACAACCGTTCCTTGAAGCCCAGCAAAAGGCCTTACATTCCGCACTCCGTCCCAAGGATATGGCGCGCATGGCGGTTCCCTTTCAGCAGCGTCGCGCTCAAGAAATCTCGGCATAAAAAACTCTTTTGTCAAAGTTGTCAAACGCACTCTGCCGGTCTCCCCATAAGCCACTATCCGATGGGGCTGATCCGGGTCAACCACTTCAATAATTGCTCGCGGATGTGGTGGATAGTAAATAATTGCGTAGTTGTCTTTCGGATCGCGGGGCTTGTGCACCGCCAGCCCCATAAGGGTGTTGCCGTAGGTGGCGGCAAAGTATGCCCCTTCAAGGAGTTCCTCAACGGCGAATCGGTGAAACTGTGGTGTCATTTCGGTCCCACCGCAAAATACTCCTGAGATGCCCATCCTCTTAAGCGAGACCCTTTCGCAGAGCGCTTCCAGAAGTTTCGGGGTTGTAAACAAGCACTTGATGTTCTCGTGCGCTCGCAGCAATGTCAGACCCTGTTCGATGACGTGTTGTTTGTACTGTTCGGCCATCTTGTTCTGCCCCATCTTGATCAGTTTGACTACCCAACGCGGATCAAGATCGACCATAAAACAAACGCCACCCCGATACTGGGCTAGATGCTCAACTGCCAATCGCAGCCGGCGCGGTCCAGTAGGGCCAAGCGACAACCAGTCTGAACCTAGCGGAAAAAACTCATCAGGCAAGGTGCGACTAAAAGCTTCATAGTCCAGCCGAAAGTCTTCAATGTTTATCCGAGATTTTGGAACGCCGGTACTGCCACCCGTTTCAAAGGTATAAATCGGACGATTCGAGAAGGCCTTTGGCACCCAACGACGAACTGGGCCCCCGCGCAACCACTCGTCCTGGAAGAACCCGAAGCGGTCCAAGTCTTCATACGTTTGGATCTCCTTACGAGGATCCCACCCAAGCTTTTTTGCGAAGTCTAACCAGAAAGGACAGCCGGTAGCTGGATCAAAATGCCAGGCGATTACTTCGCGCACCCAGGCGTTGAGAACCTCTCGCGCCTTATTGATTGCCTCAGTTGCAGGTTCCGCAGCAGACATGCTTCTTTTTTACAAACAGAGAACGGAGTTACGAGAGCTTAAACGCAAAGATAGCAGACTAGGTTTTGGAAATGTACTTAGTGGATTGGGTTTTCTGACGCGTTCAAGCGCTACCATCCACAAATTTGGAGCGGTACTCCGGCTCGGGCAACATGCAACCGTCCAACTTTCCGAAGATGCGATATCGATTCAAGGCAACGAGTTTGTAAACTCCATCGCGGATGATTCCAGGTAAGAAGCGAGTTAACCCAGCGACCCGCCAAATGCCTCCCAATTCGGTTACGGCATGCAGAATGGCGTCTGAGCGAGCCAAAAGTCGCTCATTGGGCGTCCCATAATTGAGTACCAGATAGACAGTATCTAAATCTTCCGGATTTAAGCGATGGCGGCTCAGCAGTTCACGCGCGAAGTTGCTCTGAAGAGAGGCAAAACGCAGCCGGTCAGCATGGTCTCGCTTAAGCAGAAACTGATTCAGCCGGTTGCACAGTCCACAAACCCCATCATAGAGAATGATTGACTTTTCACGCATATTTAGACTCACCCTTATTGTAACTCAAGGAAACCCGACTAACCGACGGTTAACCCTGTGAAAAACCCTGTTGGTATCTCGGGCTATCTGTTTTGCGCAACGATGCCGTTTTCGTACATAAAGGCCCCCCCCTCAGCTTGCTACATCTCCTGCGATAGTGCATAGTATGTGCGTTAATCCTTCTCTCGCGCATCAACGGTGATGCGCCCCGCGCAAATAGAGATAGCCCGCGCTGGCGTTTTTGGATAGTTCGAGAGCAGGCTGATTTCAACTCTAGAAGCCGCTCGCAAGAGCACTCCGAACCCGGTCCTTCGCTGCTACCGTTACTGCCGAAGCCAATCCGATTCCGAACGCTTCTGTTTGTTCCCTCATGGGAAAAGGTAAACTGAATGACAATGAAACTCTACGTAGGTAATCTCTCGTTTTCGACTTCAAGCCAGGATTTGCAGGATCTCTTTGGCCAGGCCGGTACGGTTCAATCTGCAAGTGTCGTTGAAGATCGTGACACCGGTCGTTCGCGCGGCTTCGGCTTCGTCGAAATGTCCAGCAAAGAGGAAGGCACGGCTGCGATTGAGCAGTTCAACGGCAAGGAAGTAAACGGACGGAATCTCACCGTTAATGAGGCAAGACCCCGCGAGAATCGTGGGGGTGGCTCACGTGGCGGCTTCGGCGGCGGTCGTGGCGGCGGCGGATACGGCGGGAAACGAGGTAACGGTGGTGGTGGTTATGGCGGCGGTAGTCGCGAACCGCGCTGGTAGGCTGCCGAACCCGCTAAATACAGGGGGTCAGCGACAAAAGCTCGCCCCCTATATTTGTCACCCCAAATGACGGTGTTATACACCAAAACACAACTTGAAGGATTTTATGAATTTTGCCCAATTGGGGCTTGCCCGTGAGCAAAGCGAACGGTGCGAATCTCTCGAATATTTTCAACCTACACCTGTTCAAACACAGGCAATTCCTATCATATTAAGCGGCCTTGATCTCATCGGCAGCGCCGAGACTGGTACCGGTAAAACGGCAGCGTTCCTGCTTCCTATAATCCAAAACCTAAATCAGACTGGAAATGCTGTTAGGAATCAACGTGTTCGCGCGCTGATTCTCGCTCCCACCCGCGAGCTAGCAAGTCAGATCCAAAAGAACTATTCTGAATTGAACTCATCGAAAGCAAACCGCAGCGTTACGGTTATCGGTGGTGCGGCAGTGAACGGCCAAGTCAACTCACTTCGCCGTGGTGCAACGGTGGTGATTGCCACTCCAGGTCGTTTGCTGGATTTAGTGGAGCGGCGCGCGATAGATCTCTCGCACGTCGAGATACTCGTGTTAGATGAGGCTGACCGTATGCTGGATATGGGTTTCCTGCCTGCGATTCGCAGAGTACTTTCACTAGTCCCAGAAAACCGACAGACGCTACTTTTTTCAGCAACGTTATCTTCCGAAGTTGAGAAACTCGCTCGGGCACACATGAAGCAGCCTCGGGTGGTGGAAGTGAACCCGAGAGGGCGAGCGGCACGTCTGATCGAGCAGACAGCTTATTCTGCAGCCCCCGAGCACAAGACGGCCCTACTGCTGGATCTGCTTGAGCGCGAGAATTTCGAGCGGGTCCTGGTGTTTACCAGAACGCGGCGCGGCGCCGAAAGGCTTTCGCACATACTGTCGGCTCGCGAGCATAGCGTTAATCGAATTCACGCAGATCGCACGCAATCACAGCGAGAAACCGCGCTGCTCAATTTTCGAGAAGGCCGAACACGCATTCTGGTCGCAACCGACATCGCCGCGCGTGGAATCGACGTGGAAGCAGTGTCGCACGTTATTAACTATGACGTTCCTGCGGCGCCCGAAGATTACGTACATCGAATCGGACGCACCGGTAGAGCGGGTACACCCGGAAGGGCCATCACCATCGTTACACCCGTTGATGAGTTTTCCATGCGCGGAATTGAGCAATTAACAGGCGAAACTGTGAAGCGAATTTCACCGTCAAGTTTCGGTGGCAGACCAGTCGAAGTCGCACAGCAGCGAAGCTCAGCGTATATTCCGAAACGTGCGGCTCTGGTTCGGTCTTTTCGACCACGACGAGCCAGTAGGTAGTTAAGCTACGACCGCCACGGTACCCCGGGCGGCAAAAACATCAATTCAGAGAGAAACCACAGGAGAACCGTATTGGCTAAAGATGATTTGATCCCGGCAGAAGGTACGATAATTGACAAGCAGCCAAATGCCTTTTTTAAGGTCCAGCTGGATAATACAGAGCACGTCGTATTGGCCGCTGTGTCTGGCAAGATGCGCAAGAATAGAATTCGCATTTTAGTGGGCGACCGCGTCGCCGTCGAAATGTCACCTTACGACCTCACCCGTGGGCGGATTACTTATCGATACAAATAACAACGAGGAGAGTCATGACTAAAGCAGCAACCGCACCGGTAACCGCGGTTAAGACGTATGCGGTGGGCGAACGGGTGGAGAAGTTTTGCGCGACCTGCGGCGAAGAGCGGGGACACATCATCGCGTCAGTAACTAAACGAGGAAAAATCACGCGAGTGGTCTGCCCGAAATGTCAAACCCGCGGCACGTTCAAAGCGAGCGCGCCATCGGAAAACCGGCGTCAACCGGCGACCGGAGCTCCATACGACCGTAACCGCAGCTATCGAACCGGACAAATGATGGTTCATCCCATGTTCGGGCCAGGAGAGGTTACCGCTCTGATTGAACCACAAAAAATTGACGTCTTGTTTGCCGATCGCGTCCGCCGGCTTATCCACGGCGGTCGCGACTAACGGGGGAAGTTCATTCGATAACTGGGCCCGACAGTAAGTAGACGGCGAAAGAGGCAAGCCAGTGTTCGCCTGCGTATTCTCCACTGGTAACGTGTAACAGGCCGCTTTGTGCATGTCGTTGGGCGGAGCCCAATAGCACTCCTCGAGCAGGATCTCGTCGTGACAGGACCTGTGCCACTCCCCGCATGCACCAGGCACGGCTCAGATTTAAGCCATCCAGATGCACGAGTTTAGGATCGCTGCGATCGGTGACAATCGCGGGCTCAAGTAACGACTTGGGTTTTCCCAGCGCGAGCCCCGGCAGAAAGCGACGCAACCACAACCTAAACTTATTCGCCCCCATAACCCGCCTTAGCAGATCAGCTTCCATCAAAGCAGGAGAGAAGAAGTCTTCACCACCGGGTTCCCAACGAGCTGCATAATCCACGTCTTTGGCAAAATAGGTACGACTGCGTTCGGTCACTAATTCCTTCAGTCTCGCATGGCCAACGGTATTTGCGTAATCCCAGGCAAAAGCTAAACCGAATGCGGTATTGGGATGAACACCCGTTCTAATTGGATAGGTCTGTTTCGGAAGAAAGTTGATATACCGCTGGGCAATTTCATCGGCCAGTGGATGCAGATTACGTGACCAACTGCGCCCATCTCTATCATCCCAAGTATGGAGTTCCTCGGCCAGCTTCAGCAACCAAGCCCACCCGTAGGTGCGTTCAAACGACTGGCGGTTCGGCTGCTTCATGTACTGAACCTCGGCGGCAATGTTCGCTTCACTTAGATTAGCTGACAGCGCTTCGCGAATCTGGGTTCCTTCAGGAAGGGCAGGAAACTCGCGCAGCAGTCGAATCAACATCCAATGACCATGCACTGACGAGTGCCAGTCGTAACATCCATAGAAAGCCGGGTGAAGTGCCCTGGGACCCTGCACATCACGTTCGTCACTCATCACGTGTTCAGGTTTGTTCGGAAACTCACGTCGCACGCATTTCAGCGCGAGCTTTGCAAATCCCGATGCCTGCGATTGGTTCAACGAGAGGTCACTACCTGAAGATGCCACGGTATTGGTGCTTGTTCCTGCGGTAGCGCCAAGCAGTACAAGAGCGAATGCAGTGTTCTGTATCCGCACTCGGTTGCTCCTTATCTTTTTGTTCTTAGTGTTTTAGTAACGGTGCGAAGGGTGACCAATGTGGATGTGTGGGCCCGTCGCAGTTCCCGGAATCGCGGAGCGAAACGCCAAAAACGGAATTCCATTCCGACGAAGGTAGTTCAGTAAAGCCTGCCCTTCCACTCCGTCAGGATGCAGCGACACGTCAATCGAATCTCGGTGATCTAGTCGCCAGCGATCATGGATCGTACCCTGACCAAAGACAGCCACCGGCAACGGTCGCCTAAACGCGTCCTCGAAGAAGCGTTGAACCTTCCAGGCGTCTGCCAACCCCCATCGTGCGCCCCCACTGAAGCGAATGTAAGAAGTGTTCCTAACTCTGTTCGGCGCTCGACCCGCTTTGGCAATTCTCTCGGAGGCTTCCGCCTCGAGCAGTGCCCCGGCGATCTGCGAATCGGCGGTCGTCATCTGGTGCTCGACTTCGCCCACTTTGATAGTGGCGATGCTGGCTGTCTCTTCGCTCTCTTGAAGCTCGGTCTTCGAGATCAGCCCTGCAGTAAAGAGAGACTTTGACTGAGCCAGCCTCGCCTCGGCCTTTTCAACGTTCTTCTTATAAATTGCGAGTAGCTTTTCGAGGCTCGCCTTGTATTCGCGCGTAGCCTTCACATAATCGTCTCTAAGTTTCTCCAGGCTCTCTTTTGGTTCAACGGTGCTTTTCGCAGAGGGGCGTCGCTGCTGGACGTCGCCCAGTGCGATAGGGGTAAGGAAAAGCGACGCCAACACCAGAAGCGCTGACAAAGCTGGCCGCCAATCATGATTTTTCAGTTTACCGTTCAAGCAATAATCCCGCCTCGAGTCTGTTTCCGAGCCGCGCGTGCCAATTCAGAGTTAATCTCACCACCGATAAGGATAGCGACTCCGGTCAGATAGAACCACAGCATCAGTATAATTAACGCGCCAAGTGAGCCATAAGTTGCGCTATAAGAGTCAAAAAAATAGAGGTAGAGGCGAAAACCCAGTGAAATCAGTAGCCATAACGCAATTGCAAGTGCCGACCCTGGGGTAATCCATTCCCAACGTTTTTCAGACTGTCGGAGATCCGGCGCGAAGTAGTAAATAGAGCTGAATCCGATCATCAGAAAAATAAAGGCGATAGGCCATTGTAAAACTCTCCAGACCCGAGTAAAAGCGCCCCCCAGACCAAAAACGCCCGCTATCAAATCTCCAATCCTTCCTCCGTAAAGCACTATGACTAAAGCAGAAATGATCAGCAGCGCGAGAAGTAATGTCAGGCCAATTGACACTAGCCGCACGCTCCACCACGGCCGGCGCTCCTCAACCTCGTAAGCTACGTTCAGTGTTTGGCTGATGGCGCCCATGCCATTCGACGCTGCCCACAGAGCCGCGAGCAAACCGAATGAGAGTTTACCGCCGCCTTTCTGGGCAGTCACTTCGTCCAGAGTAGCTTTGATCAACTCGACGGCCGAATAAGGCATGACACCACCGAGGTAGATTAGAAGCTTGTCTCGAAGTTCTGAACTGGACTCCGCGAAGTAACCAAAGAGAGTCATCAAAAATAGCAACAGTGGAAACAGCGCCAGGAGAAAGTAGTAAGAGAGCTGCGCCGCATGGCCCCAAACGTCATCTTCCTGGATCTGTGACCAGACACGCCGTGCAATTACCTTCAATCCCAGACCAGACGTGGTCCACGTTCTAAACATCAATCTTCCCCGATCGTTTTGAATCGATGCCACCCCGGGAGGTCGCGAGGGCTGAGTGCCGAGAGAGGCAAGTTAAGCGGAGGAACTAAGCAGAAACAGCAAACCTATTTCACCATTGTACCGGTGCGGCTCCAGCGAGTATTCGTGACGAAGTCGATCAAGAAGTTACCACTAGTCGGAGCACTTTCATCATACGACCAGTAGACAAACATGGCACGTCCGATCACGAGGTCACGGGAGACAAACCCCCACCAGCGACTGTCCTCACTGTTGTTTCGGTTATCGCCCATCACGAAATAGCTTCCAGCAGGAACCGCAATTTCACCCCCGACTCCAACGAACTCGAAGATCGGGTATTCCTCTTCGTCCCTCTCAGGACTCCAGTAAACGGTGTAGTTCTCTCCGGGCTGAGGTTGCGGATTCTGTTTAATCTCCAGAGGTGCTCGATCGTTGTGATCGACTGCCTCAACGCGGTGCTCCGGCAACACCACGCCGTTTACCAGAACATCTCGGCCCTCAATTCTAATGCGATCACCAGGCAGACCGATCACGCGCTTAACATAGTTTGTAACGATTGGTTTGTTGTCAGGTCTTTCATCGCGTCGTGGATCATATTGGTTGCCTGGGTATTTGAAAACGATGATATCGCCACGCCTTATCTCGCGCTGCGGCAGAAATGGCAGCGACTGCCCGGGTGCAAATATGAACTTATTTACCAGCAGATGATCGCCGATGGTAATTGTGTTCTGCATCGACCCCGTCGGCACCTTAACGGCCTGAACGATGAACGTCATGCCAAAGAGTGCCATGATTACAGTAACTACTGCGGATTCAAAGTACTCTCGCCAAACAGATTTTGGCGGACCGGCGGCTGGTGTTTCAGTCGTCGTTGTCTTCTCATGACCATTGCGACTGAACAGCTGTCGCAGTGAGAAAGGGCCGGCTTTAGTCTTGTTCGAAGCCGACGAAGTAGTAGTGGATTGGCTGCTGATAGGGTTACGCTTCATTCGGAAACATCCTAGATACGTAATCAGGGGCGGTCAAGTTTAGCCCTGGTTGTCGAATCGCTTTCCCTGAGGGGACGAATACTCGAATAAGGAACCCTCTAGCCTTCGGACCGAAAGTGCGGTAGCGACTAGGCATCAGTTTCAGATTCCCCTGATTTCATTAACTGCAATGCATGTTTTGCAGCCGCGGCTTCGGCGGCCTTTATGGACCTGCCTTCTCCACGCACTGTCCCGCCGTCCCATGTCACCTCAACATGAAAGGTGCGGCGATGTGGAGGCCCAATGGTTTCAACTACGGTGTAACGTGGTGCCACCCGATGCTGACCCTGGAGAATCTCCTGAAACATGGTTTTGTAATCAGCTTCTGCCGCGGTAGTGGGATTAGCCAGCTGCAACTCTGGACCAAGCGACCGTTCAAGAAATGCCGTCGCCTCCTGTAACCCGCCATCAACGAAGATTGCGCCTGTTATCGCCTCAAAAACGTCAGCTAGTAGTGCGTTTTTTTGGCGCCCCCCGCTCTTCTCTTCGCCACGACCAAACCGCAGGAATTCTCCGAGACTGAGTCGCTGGGCCACAACTGCCAGTGTTGGCGCACTGACAAGGCGGTGTTTCATGCGCGAGAGTTCACCTTCGGTTGAGGACGGATAAGCTCTAAACAGATAGTCAGCAACCACCAAACCCAACACAGAATCACCAAGGAACTCGAAGGCTTCGTTATGCAGTTGGCGAGCCTGAAAGCCGGCACCGGGAGCCACCTGTTCGTGGGCCCAAGAGCGGTGTGTGAGGCTGCGCTCAAGCAAGGCGCGATCGCGAAATTGATAACCTAGAATGCTCTCCAGCCGGTCGAGTTCAGCTATGTGGTCTCCAAGTGTGTTCAAGCGAACCGATTCTAACAAAAACGCCGGAAGCAGTGCCGACTTGACGATGCTTCCGGCGTTTTTTCAATTGTCAATTGGGTTGGGCCCAGTAACGTCACATCACGGGCGACCCGGAGAAGCGTTGTTTGCTCCGGTTGTTGCGGCCGGCTTAGGCTGCGCGGTCGCTGGTTGAGTTGTACCAGTGCTAGTTGACTGCCCTGTTCCGACACCTGAAGAAGCACCCGGAGCTGCTGCCGGCAAACTCGTCAGCGGAGTGGGCTGTGGCGGAAGCGGCTTCGACATAATCGTCGCCACCATTTCATTCAACCCAGTGTCGGACTGATTGTTGCGGTACTTGTACCAGGTGGTCAGGCTCTCTAACCATTCTTTCTTCTGGGCCTCATACCTTGGGTTCGTGCCCGCAAGCGCCACAGCTCGAGCGTAAGCATCAATCATGCGATCTATAACCTGATTGATGTTCTCCAGCGCTAGCTTACTTTCGGGCGACTCGACCTGGCCTTCGAAACGGGATTTGTAGTCGGCAGACAGCTTGGCATAGGTGCCGCCTTCATATCCGATAGCGATAAGGTAATAAACAGTCGGATCCTTCTTCAATTCACTCTCATACTGCGCTGCTTTGATAAACTGTGGCAACGACTCGGCCAGATTTGTTCGATTCAGGAAGCCCAACGTGTAGTAGAGATACGCGAGAGTTTCATCTTTGGTCTTGAACGGTGCCCAATTCTCTGGCGCCTTTCCCGCCTCGATCATTTGAATAGCTTTCCGGGCATAGCCGATCGCGTCTGCATTAAACTGTTCGTTCTTTGCGAGAGTGGCCAAATATCCGCCGTAACCCAGATCGATCAAGACACGGATATTCTCCGGCTCGTCAGCCAGGATCTGTTTGCCAAGCGAGTAGGCTTCCGCAAAATTCTTATCGTTGTACAACAGTGGTTGGACTTTTAGTTTGCGAGCTTCCTTGTCGTATGCGGCAACCCAACGCTTCAAATATTTCGTAATGTCGGTGTCTTCTGTTGGGCAAGCGTCCAAATATTTTTTGGCTGCTCCATATGCTTTTGCCGGATCTGTTGTACGGTTCTTAGTAAAATCTGCATACCACGCCGTTTTACCCTCATCAGTACACTGGCCTTGCGCCTGTGCATCATCAGCGGTTGTATCAAACGAATTCGCCACCGCTGTAAATGCGAACATTGCTACCAGCGTCGCAATGCTAAGTAGATTAATAAGCTTCTTCATTAGTGTGTCCAACCTCCAAGGCCTTTCTTTAAATATATCCATTCAAGGCGAATAAACAGCTTCGCTTGGGCAAACATCAGGAGATTAAGATGCAAACCTGAAACCACTCGTTGCCGATTTAGCCGCACCTGAAGGAGAACGAACGGGATTGCAATGCCAAAATGTGCCTGAACAAGAACGCCCGCAATATTCCTGCAACTGTTGCGGACCTGTCAAGGCTCTGCAGGTAACGGGGAAAGTAAAACTTGGCCCTGAAAGAAATAGCGCCGTCGACCTTAGCTCGACGGCGCTGGGTTTTGAATAGGAGTGGCAACAAGACTAGGGCAGCAGGGCTCTACGAGGGCGACCATCGGGCTGAGCGGCTGTTTTGGCCGTGGGAGTCGATGTCGGTGCGGCCTTTGTCGTACTCTTCCGTGGATCTGGGTTGTTTCTTTCGATCGTCATAATCACTGGTTTCACCGTGTTACGTGGAGTAGAAATACTCGGCGCCGGCGCTGACGTGGCAGCATTCGCGCCAGCTGCCTCTGATTCAGCTTCCTCTTCTGCGCTCTCCATTTCGGCGGCTTCAGCCTCAGCAGTGTCTCTTTCTTCCTCGTTCAGGTCAGCCGCCTTGGCGTCTTCCGAAGCATCATCAGGTTTCGCGGCGATCTGTAGGTTTATGGGTGTTCCGAATCGCGAGTTGAGTTCCCGATAGATCTGACCCGCAACGGCTGCCGGGAAATGACGGCGGGCGTCAGGGCCCTTGGCAATCACTACTACAGCCAGTCTGGGATTGGCCAGAGGCGCGTAGGATGTGAAAAGTCCCACCCAACCTCCGCTACCAATACAAGTACCAGTTTTGCCGGCGACTGTCTGCAGCGGGTCGTAGGCCTTCTTACCGGAACCATAATTTACTGCGCCCACCATGCCGGGAACCATGCGTCTTAAGTATTCGTGCTGAATTCCGATTTCATTCTTAACCTTGGGCGCAAACTTCGCCTGTTCCTGTGGGCTTTTAGGGATGTAAGGTACCAGCAACTTCCCACCATTTCCCATCGCGGAAACCAGGGTAGCTAATTGGACTGCTGTGACCTCAAATTCATCACCGTGGGAACCCATTCGATGAAGCGAGTAGTTCTCCTGATCAAGTGGTAGGTGGCCCTGGTATTCGTTGACTATGTTTATTCCCGTGCGCTGGCCAAGCCCCATTAGCTTGGCGTAGTTCACCATCTTCTCAAACCCAATTTTCCCACTTATCTGTTGGAAAAAAGTGTTATTTGAGTAGGCCAGTGCATCCGTAAGGTCAATTCTGTATCGATCAGAGACTTCGGCGGTGTCGGTAGGTTCAATTACTTTCTCACTCAAGCCCGCCAATCCAGTGACCAACTTAATCGTCGAACATGGTTTGAACCCTTTTCGGTATGCCCACTCTTGATTTACGGCTGCGTAAACACGACCGGTCATAGGATCCATGACGACCACGGTGCCGGCGTGATGACCGAGCGCGTTAACGGCGACCCGTCTCACTTCAGGGTCCTCGCCTGTCGGATCATCCTTCCCGATCAAGGCGATTGCCTCATCACGCATTGCCTTCTCGAGCGCTCGCTGGCGAGCGATTGCTGCTCTTCGTGCGGCCTCGGCACGACGTCTGGCAGCTGCACGTTCGCGACTATGCCGAGCGGCAACCTGGCGCAACGCCCTGGCGCGTTCACGCTTATTAAGTGGCCGGCCAAGTCGTCGTTGCAGTGACTTGACCGCCGCGTTCTGCTCTCGTGCGATCAGTTGTTGCTGGCGACGACGCTCGCGCGCAGACAGTTGACGAGTCCGACCGCGTCTGGATGATCGTGCCGTTTGGCGATTTCGTGATTTACGGCCTTTCTTAGCGGAAACGGGTTTACGTTTTTGGGTTCTAGAGGCCTTTTGCCGGGTGGAGGGAGAGCGCTTCTTACCGAATGCAGATTCTGCGAAAGGAATTATGAGAAGAACAGAGATTAAGATTGCAAAAACACGGAACTCGAAACGCTTATTCAAAGTCATCAGGGGTGTCTTACCTTTCCAAGGGATTTGAGCCACGCTCACTTAAAGGCTTGAGTCGGGGCCGTATTCTCGGGCGCTAATCTAAAATTCAGGCACAACAACTTCTGCCGCGCCCCTTTCCTCCTGCATATTTCAAAACTTTGCAGTACCTAGAGTGAAAAAAGCTCTCTCTAGTAAGTTCTTTGATCTAACTACTTCCTTTCTGCAACGTTTAGGTGGGAGTGTTCCCTAATGGCGGTCCCTGGGGACATTGATCTGAGACCGCCGCAAATATAACATCAGCGCCAGACAGGCGGCAACAGAAAAGTAATCAATCGTACATATTTCGAGTTCAAAGGCGCTTTTGCACACGTCGACTACACTGCGATTTGCCCCCACGACAACGCTTTTGGTGTACAACTCTTCTTAGTCTTGTCATGAAACTGCCTCGATTCGCAGAGAGTTTCCGAGCCCGCCTGCTGTTCCTGCTCGCGGTGCTTTTAGGGCTCACGCTCGGAGTTCAGTACTACGTGAACCTCCGTTCCGTTCGCAGCAACGCACATTTAATCGTGGAGCAGGAACAGGCAATTATGGCAGGCGTAGCTCTGGGAGTTAACAGCCTCAGTAACAATAAATATCTCGACGAGATGAAAGACAGCTTGCGCCAACCGCTGCTGGACAAGGACAGCGGTAGAGTGACCAATGTTCTTGTGGTTGATAACGAGGGTAACGTTTATGACAGTTTGATCAAGGCATATGCGCCAACTCAGCGCGATGATGGCTCCACTGTCTACTTAAAACTGCCCGATCTTCCGCTGCCGCCACTCACCAGCGCGGTAGAGATGGTTGACGAAGATGAACCCCTGCCAAGTTGGCTGACTACTTCTGGCCGTATTGCGCCTGGTGAAACGGGTGCGTTCTACTTTCCTGTGGAAACAAACAAGGGGCGCTGGTACGTGATCGTGGTACTTGGCTCCGCACAGAGCCTAAGGGACATTCTGAAACAACAAACCTCACGGTCCGCGTTGTATACCCTTGTGCTCCTTTTGATTACCACACTCATAACTGGGTTCTTCGTGTGGCGGTTCACCAGACCGATAAAAGATCTCTCGATCGCAGCACGACGCGTGGCGGGTGGCGACTTTCGTTATCGCGTCTTTTCGCAACGCCGGGATGAGATGGGATCGTTGTCTGCTGCGTTTAATGAGATGACTGCTCGTCTCGAACGGACGAGAGAACTGGAAACTCAACTTCACCAGGCGGAGAAAGCCGCGGTCGTCGGGCGACTGGCTGCGGCCATCGCTCATGAGATCAGAAATCCTCTGAACTACATTAATCTTACACTTGACCACCTGAGGTCATCCTTCGCCCCCGAGGATGACGAACGTCGCGAGAGATTTGAGCGACTTGCTACGCAACTCAAAGCAGAGGTGGCCCGAATCAACCGTCATATCACCGACTTTCTGAAGTATTCCCGACCCTCCGCACTGGAGTTACAACCCACGGACCTCCGCACCGAGGCGGAAGATGCACTGCGGTTAATTGCCGTTCAAGCGTCCGAGTGTGAGATAAAAACAACCCTGGAAGAACACGGCGAAGTTCCGATGGTGCTGGCTGACAAAGAATCTCTTCGTTCAGTTTTCACCAACCTGCTAATAAACGGTCTGCAGGCCATTGACGGACGGGGAGAGCTTAGGGTTGTAATCTCCGCGACAGATGGTCATGCACAAGTTGAGATTGCCGACAGTGGTCGCGGCATTGCCCCCGAGGACATTGCAAAAGTCTTTGAGCCTTACTATTCGACAAAGGAAACCGGCACCGGTCTGGGCCTGGCGATCGTAAAGAAAGCAATCGACGATCACGGAGGATCGATCCGCGTCAATTCAAGGCTCGGCAGCGGCACGACTTTTACAATCACATTACCCGGAGAAGGAAAGGAAAACGGCGAAGGCAAACTTGAGGTTTGAGCTTCGCTCAAATTCAATATGGCGCGCAAAAGCATACTAGTTGTCGACGACGAAAAACCGCAGCGAGAAATCTACGAGGAGATTCTTTCGGCAGCCGGTTATGACGTTACCACTGCCGCCTCTGGAGAGGCGGCAATGAAATTTGTCGCGGACCACAGGTTCGATCTGGTATTAACCGACTTGAAGATGACGGGCATTAGCGGAATCGAATTGTTACAACAGCTGAATGCGCACGATTCTTCTCTCGGCGTAATTCTGATCACTGGACACGGGACAATTGAGTCGGCGAAGGAGGCATTGCGAATCGGCGCCTTTGACTACCTCGAAAAACCCGTAGACCGAGAACACCTGTTGGAAGCGGTAACTCGCGCGCTCGGCAAATCAGACGAGCTAAACATGGAGATTGTCTCGGCTTCACCAAAGATGGAAGCGGTGAAGAAGATGATCGTGAAGGTGGCCCGGTCGAATTCTACGGTGTTGATTCGTGGGGAATCCGGTACTGGGAAAGAACTCATCGCGCGAGCTATACACAATCAGTCTCCTCCTCGTTTGACTGAAGTGTTCCAGGCTGTGAATTGTGCCGCCATCAACGAGAATCTGCTTGAGTCCGAACTATTCGGACATGAGCGAGGATCTTTCACAGGTGCTCACGCAGAAAAGAAGGGTCTGTTCGAAATCGCGAACCGCGGCACTCTGTTCTTAGACGAAATTGCCGAACTCGATGTCGCGATGCAGGCTAAGCTGCTCCGAGCCTTGCAAGAGCGAAAGATCCGGCGCGTGGGAGGTACTCACGAGATCAATGTTGATGTACGGGTAATCGCCGCGACGAACCGCGACCTGCGAGCTATGGTGGCTGACGGCCGCTTCCGAGACGACCTCTACTACCGAATCAACGTGTTGTCCATCGACGTGCCACCCCTACGAGAACGCCGCGAAGACATTCCGGTATTGATTGACTATTTTCTGAAGAAACATACGCGCAATACGTCGAAACTCGTGCGAGGCTTAACTCCTGAGACCCGTCGTTTGATGGAGGACTACAGCTGGCCAGGCAACGTGAGGCAGTTGGAATCGGCGATTGAGCGCGCAATTTTGCTGAGTGAAGGTGATCAGATCACAATTGAAGACTTACCGCTCGAGATCCGGCAGGATTCTCGGCCGGCGGCCGAAGGCGCCTTCAAGTTACCCCCTGAAGGAATCAGCTTCGAAGATGTAGAAAGGGACCTGATCACACAAGCGATGGAACAGACCGACTACAACATCACGAAAGCTGCCAAGCTGCTCGGGTTGACCTTCCGAACCCTGCAGTACCGGCTTGAGAAATTCGGCATTAGAAAACCTGAAGGCAGGAAAGAGGTTGCAGGATAAAGGAAATGACATCGATGCGGCTGCTACTGATTCTCGCGATTACATTGTCATCCCTTTTGTGTTTAGGTTGTAATTCTCCCGCTACTCCGAATTCCAACGTAACAGTTGAGATAGGCAAAGGCATCGCCTCGGCTGACGTGGTTCGGGTTAAACCAGATCCTGTAATGATCGCAGCTGGCGGTACAGCTGATGCGGTCGTGAGACTCAGAATTCAGGAAGGGTATCACGTGAATGCTAACCCACCGACCGAGCCATATTTAATACCAACGGAGTTAGAGATTGACCGCGGCCAAGGCATTGCAGTGAATTTTATCGTCTACCCCGATGCGATTAAGAAAAGCTTCTCGTTTGCCAAGCAACCTCTTGCGGTTTACGAAGGGGAGACGATTGTCAGAGTTTCCCTAAAGGCGGACGATACCCTAGCGAAGGGAGAACGGCATCTTTCGGGAAAGTTACGCATCCAAGCATGTGACGACGAAGTCTGCTATCCGCCAGGGACCGTTGACGTAAGCATTCCGATTACTGTCAATTGAGGGATGCCGTGAAGCTGTTTTGGATAATTATTTCCGGCGTTGCCATGACCGGGGCGGCGTACTTTTTGTGGCGGCGGGATCTGGATAGGGCGTTCATCATAGCGGCGATTGGATTAGTTGCCTGGTTCTTGAACTACCGAATGCAGATGAAAGAGGTCGCCCTAATCGCTGATGTAGAACGATCGGGGTTGGAAGATAAGGATGAAGAGAATCAACGCAACAGGACTGCTTAGCTTATTCAGTTTTCTTCTGCTTTGCCTATTTGCGAGCCCTCGGGCTTTGACGGCTGCGGTATCGCAGGAAGCCGAGGTAAGAGGCGTTGTCCTCCGTGTGTTTCAGCAGCTGAAGGCGCGAGACTATGGCTCGCTGTACGACGAGCTGCCTTCTTCCTCGCGAAATCGAATGTCGCGTGAGCGGTTTACGAATGCGCTAGCCAGAGCTCAGGGGATTTACGTCCTGGACCGAATGGATGTTGGAGCGATACGGGTCGGGAACGGCATTGCTGTCGTTGATACTGTGCTCTTTGGCAGAGTGGCCAAGCCGTTTGAGACTGAAGGTAAGATCGTGGCCCAGCAGTACCTGATCCGCCAGGATAGTCGATGGCGCGTTGCAACTGGGGACTCAGCAACGACGCGACGGTTTTTGGCCAACAACCCGGAATTCAGCCGTAAATTCCCAATCAAACAGCCGCGAGTCTATATCAAGAGAAACGGCGCCTGGGTTGAGTTCACACCCGGCAACGCCCGTTCGGCGACCACTAACTAAGAAAGAAATCGTCAAAAGATAGCTGGGCATCATCGACAGGTTCAGCGTATTCACCATGTCTGATTCGATGACGCGGTACGTCGAGAGCTTCGCGTACTGCGTCCAGGTGGAAGCGTAAGATTCTGGGTGTAACACGAACAGAGGGGATTCTGCGCTTACGGGCGAGGCGCCGAACTGTGGATTCGCTTACTTGCAGCACCTTGGCCAACTGGCGGGCGGTGAGAAACTCTTCGCGCTCTACTTCCTCGTTCATAGTAAAACAGATGCTAGCGCAACTGTTTTCTTGGAAACAAACGTAAAACGCAGGGTATTCAATGTTCTCCGCCGCGCCCCATACCTGTTATCTGCCAACTACCAACTCAACGACTGCAATCCCGCCAGGCGCCAGCTCCACTGAAACTACTGAGATGTCACCGCGTCGTTCAACTGTTAATTCTCGATCACTGGTCCATTCGTTTGCCGCTTGAACCGTACCGCGTCTCAATTGAATCACTGCCCGCACCGCAGCACTTCGATCCACCGTGGCCATTCCCTGCTGAGGCTTGAACACGTCGTTGTTATTCATGAGCGTAATCACCCAACCGCGCGCATTACGGTTAATCAGGTACTCCACGTCCCCAGTGATACGGAACGGTGACGCCTCAGCAAAAACATGCTGCAACATGTGAGCCGCGAACGGTGTAATACGCTCGTCCAGACCGAGCAAGTCGGGCAACGTTGAGACTATCACCAAACCCTTTCCAACTTTGTTCAATGTAACCAGCGAATCACCGCTCACGGTCGTAATGAAGGGTGTTGCGCCTTTTAGATCGACTCTCTGATATCTAAAGAGCTGGCCGGACAAATCTTGGTGCTGTTCCCCGGGCCCGACACAGACCGCGCTTCGAGTTTCTGTTGCTACGCCGGTAAGACGGATGCCAACGAAGCCCTCCGGAACACCCTTCAGTTGCGCGGTGTTCAGTACCAAAGTGCCACCCACGCGAACATACTCGGATAGTCTTTGGACCCAACTCGGAGACCAGGCTATGTGGCCCCCGACAACAACTGCCCGGTACTTGTTGAGGGCCTGCGTTGGCTTAGCTCCCACTTCCGCAACCAGGACATCAAAAATATTTCCGAATGCGCCTGAAACGAAGGCCTGCCGATCTCCACTTGCCGGCTCACCCTCAACCACCATCCCCGGGAAGTAAGCAGCTCCCAAAAGCTCCCGCAGCGCGCGGTCGCTTCGATTGATTTGCGAAATCCCAAGGGGCCAGTGCGGATAATCCGTCATCTCCCAACCGTGAGCAGGGTCCAGCAGGAATGCGACAGGAATATAGGGCGTGCCACGGTCGGCTGCGTGTTTTTCGGCGAAACCAATAAATTCCTGGGTTATGCGGCCCAACGGATTCAGTTGAAATTGATGCTCACCTGGACCAGGCTTGAAGAACTGATCGCCGCCTTGCTCCAGGTAGATGGCCGAGGCTCCGGACATGTAGTAGAGGTAGTAACTCTTTCGGTACCACGAAAGTGACGGTCCCATTGTGACGCCGTAACGCGAATGAAAGAAGTTGTCTGGACCAGCGAAGTTCTGAACCCTTGTGAATGTGGTTGCAGAGTCGCCAAAGTTTGGGGCGTGATAGTAGAGGAACTTGCCTCCATACTGGCGGGCGGCCCCGCGCGTGAATGCAATGCGCATCCCTGTCATTGGCTGCACCGCCGCTGTTTCAATCCCAATCAAATCAGTACCCCAACTCATTAAGGCGTGAGCAAATGACGTACTGGAAGTTGATTGGGCCGGTATTAGCTCCTGCCACATTGGTCCTGTCTCGGTGTGGAAGATCGTAGACCACTTCCTATTCAACGCATTGGTGTAGAAGGTGCGATGTGCCTCAAGCAGTTGGTTGCGGTTCATTGCCGGCGTGATTTTCAGATCGGTTGCTGCGGAGTCCCAGACGTAGCCCACACTCTCTCCTGAGATCCAACCGAGAAACTGATCGCGAAGCTCTCCCCTGAGCAGGCGCCACGCTGCCTGACCTTGCTCCGGAGACACCCCAACGGATCCATAGTTGATTAGCACCGCAAAAGGAGATTTCGTTTCGCGCAAATAGCGGAGGAATGGGCTGCCTTCTGACAAATACTCTCCCAGATAGTTAATGTATATGACCGGCACAACGAGCTTTGACGAGAAGATCGGTACCTCGCGTACTCCTTTATAGCTTTTGACAAACTCCTCAATCGGTTCAGCATGGAAAGGATAGAGCGGTCGTTCGTCCAGGGGTTTGTCGTACAACGACCAGAAGTCTCTCGCTATATTCCACGGCATGAGAAAATCTCGATTCGCGATCTTAGTCGCCTGCCAGCCTTCCGGCGCAGTTACAGTCGCTTCGGAAAGTAAGGTAGAGACTTGCGAACCCCTTGCGAGAGACTCGCGCAGGTACTTCATTGCCGCGAAATCCGGTTTCTGTCTTCCAGCGGGTACAAACTGAAGATCATTGGTGACGAGCACACAATCCACGTGGCGACGCGCACCGGCCCGCTTCTCAATTCGCAGTGAAATCCGCGCCGGTCCCTTTTGAAGCTTTGCTGACGCGCGGTCCCAGGTGAACGCCCATCCCCAGTACATAATCACCTCGTCATGTGGGTCTACGACCGGTTTTGAGCCAAATTCATGATGATCTGCCTGGGAGCCGTTCTGCATTACCTCCAACACAAAATTCTCTGAGGCAGCGCCCCAATCCGCATATCTGACCCAGAACCGATAGTCACCAGCCACGGGTATCTCTATGTCCTGGTAGATCTCGGCTTGTGTTTCATCTGCGCTGGCGGCTGCCGAGTTCCACTCGCTTTCTCCGCCTTGTGTCCATTCCGCTGAGACACCTGGTCCATTAATGCCCCAGCCGGGAGCTTTGAGTTTCGGTAGATTCATCCACGAAGGATTGAGGATGGGTTCTCCACGCGGATTAGTGGCAAATCCGCGCATATTCTCGGCCTCGTACCAGAGATACTCAGGGCTGTTCGGAGGTGGCGCCGCGGGGACTTGCGCGGACAGACTAAGGTTGAGGAAACAGGCGACGACAAACACCAGGATAATGAGAGCACTGAGATTCGAACGCGGACAAAGTGAAAGGTGAGCGGACACTCGCTCAATTGTTAGGGTCAGTGTTGTCCTGTTTCTGTCTGCCACACTCTGCGTCTCTTGTCGATTTGCGCTGCGAAAGCAATCCTGTTTGCTCGCAAATCTGTCGCTTCGTATGTTTTTCATGAGGGTGAGGTCTCCTGGTTAAGGTTGGTTTTCTAATCGGCGGCGCTTTATTGACTTATCCAGCTACTCAGCCTCCCTGCCGGTGGATCACCCTAACGCTTCCAAACACTCCTGCAACGTTCTTTGTCGACACGTGAACATCGGTGTATCGCGGAGCGTGTAAGAGCTTGCCTTCGTTTCGCGAAGTTCCTGCACCAGATCCAAAAAGTCAGCCGGGTTATTGGTCTCAAAGGCCACCACGAATTCCTGGTCGTCGAGCCCGAACGAGTAGGTTGTGTGAAGCTTCACCGAACGGTATTTACTCCCGATGCGTATGTGCTCGTCCATCATCTCCTGTCGCTGGTCCGGAGTGCGCGCGTACCACTCGCGCGTCTTTACGAACGGATATACAAAGAGGTAGTCGGATTTTCCGGGTACGATGTGCAGACGATCCTCAACATGCTCGGGATTGTCTTTATCGATGTACATCGATCGCTTCGTCATCGAGAGAAAAGACTGCGTTGGCTCAATGTACTTGGCCATTTCCGTACGATTCAGTCGCGATGTCATCTCCTGAATGGGATCGAGTTCATAGCCGATCCGCCAGATCATAAAATCCACATTTGTGCGGAGACCGACAGTGGAGTACGTATGAATTAAGAGCTGTTTACGAAATTCGCCGATGGTAGCAATGAATTCACTTCGGCACCGATCCTTCTCAGGTTGATCCAGCAGGCGCCATTCGGGACGAGTGTGATAGAAGGTGAAGTTCACAAACTGTCTTGGCAATTTTGATTTCTGTTGTTCAAGCTCGACGCAATTGGGAGCCAGGCGGAGTGATCCACGAATGGCGGCATTGTTCTCTTTATCCGTACTCATGTCTTCACCTCAAACTGCAACACCCGCAAAGGACCCAGGTAGGACTCGAATGAATGATGGGCGGCTTGTATTCTGCCGAGTCATCCACATGATTGCAACTTGGTAGCGGCCTGAATCTGACAGATGGACATGATTGAACAAGATAAGTGAGGGAGGGCCCGCCATGCCATTAACGTTTCATGTGGCAAATCCATGCTCTGCTTATCCTGTCATAGTTTGAACGGATCCGTAATGTCCCTCGGAGTTGAGGCCCTTCCCTGCCGTGCGCTTGAATGAAAATGTCTGTTAGCTATACTGAGTTGCTCGCCGAGAATTCAGCATTGACAGGATAGAACAACAGGAATGACCAAACTCTTCAGCATAGTAGCGTTGGCCCTTTCGCTTTTCGTCGTTGGATGTGGCAAGCAAAACACTGAGTCAACAGGAACAGTGAATCCAGCGACTCCGACGACCTCGGTGCCCATGGCCACGGTAGATGAACTAGCTGCCGCTAGAACCAACTACGCGAATCTGTGCCAGACGTGTCATGGGGAAAGCGGGGACGGGGGAACCGTCACCATCGATGACAAGACTTTAAAGGTCCCTTCATTACGAGCAGGGCATGCGGTGACGCACTCTGACCAGGAGCTGGTGAAGCAGGTGCTGGATGGCGGCGATGGCATGCCGGCGTTTAAGGAGAAGGTATCAGCAAGAGAAGCTGCGGACCTTGTCAAATTCGTCCGACAGCATTTTCAAGGGAAGTAGGTTCCGCAATTCAATAAAAATCTAGCTGACATCAGCGAGTGGGTTTTACTATTCCTCATTAACCAATTACTATTTACCGTCTTTTGCACCCGTAGCTCAGCTGGATAGAGCGTCTGACTTCGAATCAGAAGGCCGCAGGTTCGAGTCCTGCCGGGTGCATTTTTTTGCTCCGAATCGGCCCCCTTAGTTTTTCTCAGGATCGTTTCCGAATGCAGGCAAAGCATGCCCGAATCCGTTACTTCAAACACAAACAGAACAAAGCTGGCACTCATCGGTTTTCGCTACGACGAGAATTCCTCTTTTATGAAAGGCGCAGCAGATGCTCCGCCTCAAATCAGGGCTGCGCTCCGTTCTGAGGCTTCGAATCTCTGGACCGAATCAGGTGTCGATCTCGGAGTCGAGTCGCTCTTCTTCGACGCTGGCGACGTTGAACCCGTCCCCGGCACCGAGATGTTTTCATTGATCGAAGGCTCAATTGATACGCTACTTAATGATGGACTGAGGCCGATCTCTCTCGGAGGGGATCATTCGATAACTTACCCCATCCTGAAAGCTTTTCGGCGACGGCACAACTCCCTGAATGTTCTGCACTTTGACGCCCATCCGGATCTCTACGACGACTTCCAGGAAAACCGATACTCGCACGCCAGCCCCTTTGCTCGCTCAATGGAAGAGGGGCTGATCTCGCGGCTAATTCAGGTGGGAATTCGCACCACAAACCAACACCAAAGAGAACAGGCAAGTCGGTTTGGAGTAGAGACAATTGAGATGCAAAACTGGCCACCGCACGTCTCGCTGCGATTTGATGGCCCTCTATACATTTCGTTTGACCTGGACGCGCTCGATCCGGCGTTTGCACCGGGAGTTTCCCATCGTGAGCCGGGAGGCCTCTCAACGCGGCAAGCTATTGAGGTGATTCAGAAGCTGACAGGAAATGTAGTGGGAGCCGATATCGTGGAGTTTAATCCGCGCATGGATCCACTGCACATAACTGGCACAGTGTGCGCAAAAGTTTTAAAGGAAATTGCTGGAAAGATGATTGTAAGTGAATAAGGAACGATCCACGATGCCGAGCATGGAACCGTGGATCGCCGAAATAACTGAACATATCTACGCTGCTACCCCTACTTCCCCTCTCTTCTCGATCGGTATGTACTCTCTAGTCCGATGACCCAAGTATACCTGTCTTGGTCGTGCAATCTTCTGTTCGGGGTCATCCAGAAGTTCAACCCATTGCGCTAACCAGCCGGAGGTTCTCGGAATAGCAAAAAGCACCGGGAACATGTCGACGGGAAAACGCATCGCTTGATAGATGATCCCAGAATAGAAGTCGACATTCGGATAGAGCTTGCGCTTGACGAAGTACTCATCCTCCAGGGCAATCCTTTCCAGCTCAAGGGCGATGTCAAGCATTGGGTCCTTGCCTGTAACTTCAAACACTTCGTAGGCTACCTGCTTGATGATCCGAGCGCGCGGGTCATAATTCTTGTAAACACGGTGTCCGAAACCCATTAGCCGAAAATCGCCTGCCTTCACCCGCTTGATATACTCCGGCACCTTCTCGATAGAACCTATCTCACGAAGCATGCGCAGAACCATCTCGTTCGCGCCGCCATGCAGTGGTCCATAAAGAGCCGCAGCAGCGCCTGCCAGCGCTGAAAACGGATCGGTGTGTGCGCTGCCAATACTGCGCATCGCGTTTGTGCTGCAGTTTTGTTCGTGATCCGCGTGCAAGATGAACAACACCGACAAGGCCCGCTCCAGCACTGGGTTGGGCTCGTACTTCAACTCGGTGGTCTTGAACATCATGTTCAAAAAATTGCCTTCATAGCTCAAATCGTTATCGGGATAGGCATATTGCATCCCGATCCGATGGCGAAAGGCAAAAGCAGCAATCGTGGGGACCTTGGCAATCAAGCGATAAATCTGTTTCCACCGGCTCTCCGAATTAAATATGTCCTTGGCGTCGGGATAAAAAGTCGACAGCGCACCCAACGTGGCCTCAAACATCCCCATCGGATGAGCATTATAGTGAAACCCATCCATGACCTTCTTAATGTTCTCATTAATAAAAGTGTGGTAGGTGATGTTGTACTTCCATTCGTCTAGTTGAGTTCGTGTCGGAAGCTCACCGTTGAGCAAAAGATACGCCACCTCAAGATACGTGCTCTGCTCGGCAAGCTGATCAATGGGATAGCCGCGGTATTCGAGGATTCCCTTGTCACCGTCGATAAACGTGATTCGACTCTTGCACGAAGCGGTGTTCATGAAAGCCGGGTCATACGTCATTATGCCAAAGTCTTCCTCATGAACTTTGATTTGACGCAGGTCCATCGCCTTGATCGTGCCGTTCTCAACTGGGACGTCATATTGCTTTCCGGTGCGGTTGTCGGTAATCGTTAGAGTGTTGCTGCTCATGGCATTGTCTCTTTCTAATTGCAGTGATCCTTGCGGTGCTCCCTCGGCACGAGATTACGCTCCCACGCCTCGCCGATCAAATCTCTTGACCATTTTGTTCGCTTAAGCTGAAGAGTTTTTGAACCTTGAGTAGGTGAGGGCCATAAAGACAAAAAGGTGACCCACCGCACAGGTCACCTTATCTCTATTAGCGCAATTAGCTTTTGGTTATTTCCGCGCCGCCTTTATTTCGCGGTCCACTCGCTTCTTGGCTTCCTCGGCTTCGCCTTTACCGAGGCCCAGATCCTGCAGAGTCTGACCCATGCTTCGTCCTGAAGCCAGGCCAGACAATATTGCTGGGCGTGTGATGCTGGGATGGCGCGTACCCAGATTCTGAGACAATCGTGTAGCAGCCACAAACTGACCGAACTTGAGATCTGGATTTACAGCTAGAGCTGCTTGATAGTCACCGCGAAGATCATTTGCATTCATTTTGAGCGTGCGCGCGATTCCCGGATGGTCCTGCAGCTCGTCGTCCGCCTGCCGCATGTTGCTGCGTGCTCTTCTAGCTCGTTCGTGCCCTGCATCGGAGCGACCGTTAGATCTCTCTGAAGCAGTTCCCAAACCTCTATCCGACCGGCCACCAGAACGTTCCGAGGCGTTACCTAATCCGCGATCCACACCGATACCTGAGGGAGGACCGCTTGGATTCCCAACACCGCCCCCGGCGCCACGACCGCCGCCGGCGCCTCCACCGCGTCCTTTCCCCTGACCAATGACGCTTACTGCCATCGCCATCGTTACCAAAGCGACCATTAAAACGGTCATGATTTTTCTCTGCATAGCTACCTCCGACAAGTTGTTCTGCGTAAGAAGGAACAAGAGGGAGAGGGGTGTAATCCTAACAGTTTTTGAAAGGATTTGGGATCCCTCGAAGGAAATGTAAAGGGAATGCAACAAAGCCCCCTACTTTACGTTGAGGAGTTCCACTTCGAAGACAAGTGTCGAGTTTCCCGGTATATCTGGGGGCCGGCCCCTTGGCCCATAGCCGAGGCTTGCGGGAATCACCAACTTTCGCTTGCCTCCGACTCGCATTGACATGAGACCTTCGTCCCAGCCTTTGATGACCGCGCCTACTCCGATGCGAAAGTCCGAGGGTGTTCCTCGATCGTAGGAACTGTCGAACTGTTTTCCATTTTCGAGAGCACCCTTGTAGTGGACTGTAACCGTTTGTCCGCTTTGCGGCGTTGGGCCAGTTCCCTCCACAATATCGGTGTACTTCAAACCGGAAGCAGTGGTCACTTCAGGCCCACCGCGACGGGATACAACATAACCGACTACTGAAACTGCCAGTAACACGACGACTATAATTGCAATCAGTCGAATGGATCGGGCCTTCCGCGAGTGGGGGAGTGGTCCAGTGGCAGCGTAGGTGCCCTTGGGTCTCTTCTTTGCTTTGCCGCTTTTACGGTGTCGACTTTGAGGCAAGCCTAATTCTCCTGATTAAAATTAGCGGGTTGGAACTTATACCGTCATTCACTCTCTAATACAACTACCTTCATGAGGGGCAAATCTCATCGATTCCGTCTACTCCAGCTTAAAAATGCCGCGGGGCGCTCGGTACTTAGTGTCCCAATCCACATAAGGAACGTCTGTCGCTCCGATCACATACTGTACAACTCGCCATTTGCCGCTTACGTTTCTAAGCAAAGCTACTATGCCATCATCGAATGCCCCTGCGTCAACCGCTTCATGATAGACCGTACCGGTGTAATCGATCGTGCTGCCGTCCGGCCGTTGCGGTACCCCCAAAAGAAAGGCCCAGCCTCTCTCAACCTTCAGGTGATCAATCTTAAATATTAGATCCTGCTTCAACTGTCTCTTAACCGGAATGCGCAGAGCATCAACTATTGCCTTCCGCTCGGGTGAGCCTCTCTCCGGTGTGTAGGGACCAATTCGTACTGAGTTGCCTTGGATTGTGCCGCCCGACTGCGCTTTGACATTAGTCGTGACAAGCAAGGCCAACAAAGTTAACAGTACAACTAAAGCATTTCTCATGCGCACCGCGAAGCTGCCTCCTCTTGCGAAATTTTCGTTGCAGCCTATCATTGAACCCAAGGTCTACCAAAACGAAGGATGAGGAGAAGCTCCAACCCCGTTCGTGCGCAGCTATCTTTCAGAAGTAGAGCCGGTGTATCGAACAAGAATTAGTGAAGTTAATAGGTTCATCTCAGAAAGCGTGCCGCAATGGAGCGAACGGCTGAAGAGTTGGAACATGCCCACACTTACGACACGAAAGCCAATCGAGTATTGACACTGAGAGATAAGTTTTGGTGGGTAGCCGAGTGGGCGTCGTTATAGGTTCATAGTTAATCGTGATTTCGTGGGTCGAATCAGAATCCGACCCGCGAAATCACTTCAGAACGCGAACTTCACGGGGTGTTCTTAGCTTGCGCTTGCACTGCAACTCGCGACAACCGAATGTTTCCATTGATGCCGTGTGCCGAGATGGGACTCCCGCCGGTACCGACATGCGCCGAGTACGAGCCGTGCTTTTCTTCCTCAAGCACAAAGTCAGGCAAGTCTGAAACTACTCTTCCATTCATCCCTCGCGCCTCGATCTCGGCATTCATTCCCTCAGCCAGCCGAACTTCGATGTTGCCATTGATCCCTTTGAGTCGAACGCCCGAGTGTTCCAAACCTTTGAGGGCGACCGTGATGTTGCCGTTGATGCCATGAAACTCGGCGCTACCGCTTGCTTGACCCACATCAACCTTGCCATTGATTCCGTGAATCTCGACTGAGCCGTCGATCTCTCCAACAATGAGATCACCATTTACGCCACCAGTAATCAAGGACACCTGTCGTGGGAGCCTAAGGGTGACGCGCTCATGGGGGCTTGAGCCAAAGAGCCGGGCGATAAAACCCACGTTTTCACTTTTGCCCTTGATCTCAAGGTTTGTGGCGCTGCTGTCGATCGAGATCTTTCGCCGACTGAGGGACTCCCGACTCTTTGCTGTTCGTTCGACATAAAGCTCGGCGGTAGTTGTGTCGGCAGTCTCGATCCTGACTACACCATTAATCCCAGCAACACGTACCGTGGCGCCGGGTGCCAGTTCAAAACTCTTGCGGATCTCTTCGCGAACCTCTGCTCCTTCTTGACCCGAGCCCGAAAGCTCATTAACGTGCACGAATTCTCCGCCATGGGAGCGCACTATTCCAGCAATTGCGGCGATGATAATAAGTACAGCGACTATAATCAGACGTTTCATGGGGTCGTCTCCAGTAAAGGGTTTTCGCGATCCATCCAAGCCTTGTAACGTAAAATCCCGGATAAAAGTTCTCGGATTTCTCTAAGAATCGCTGGACGTCCGCAAGTACTTGATTTGGTTATGTTAGTGATTAGTCATGATTCACTATCTTCTATCTCACACCTAACAACTGACCCAGCAACTATCCGCTAAAACGAGCGACCAATCACAAGAAACTATCCCGCAATACCCGTCGCCTGAAGATCGTTGTGATACTAATGGCTAGTGCTATATACTCCGCCCCTCACGCGTTCTGTGCTGTTGGGGAGGGGTTATGATCATAGGTTTCTCCAGCTCGCTTCCGCCTCGCTCGATCGCCTTGGCCATATTGATACTTCTCGCTTCCGTGCAGATAGTGCTTGCGCAATCCGATGGCGGAGTAATTGGCGGGTCGCGTCCTAATACTCCTGCCGGCACCAACCCCATCAGACAACCGAGCATTCGCGAACGACAAATGATAATGGACGAGATGAGGCGCGAGGCAGCGAAACCTCGTGTCGAAGAAAAGGATCGGCTGGCCCTCGCGAATATAAAGGAAGACTTTACTCGACTGCAGGAAGTAAACAACCGCATGTTGGCCGAGAACATTCCCCTTACAGTTCCCAACTTCACGGATGTTATTCAGAGTCTGGATGAAATCAGGAAGCGTGCTGTGCGGTTGCGCGAAAACCTGTATCTGCCAAAAATCTCCTCCGATGAAAAGTCCAAAGCGCCTCCCAAGATCGCAGATGCAAGCGCCCTAAAAACTGCATTGCTTATGCTGGATGAGCGCATTATGAGTTTTATTGAGAACCCAATCTTTCAAAAGCCAGGCGTCGTCGACGTAAAGCAAGCCTCGCAGGCTCAATCTGATCTGGATTCTATCGTCGAGCTTAGCCGAAAGATTGCGAAGGATACTGAGCGCCTAAAAAAATCATATTTCAACCAATAGAAAAAGGCGGGGCTCAGTGAACCCCGCCCGTTAAAACAACCCAACCTCAATCTCTCAGAACTGGTAACGCAACCCAAACTGCATTACGCGACCAGCCTTGTTTTCGTTAAGCGGAGTCTGCGTTGAGGTGTATCTGCCAAACTCCGAACTTGGTGATCCACCCAAAAAAGGATCTATATCCAAGCCGAGGTCAGCAATCGTGTTTGCATCAAACCGCTGCGTGTTTGTTACGTTGAAGACTTCCCACCGAAACTGCAGTGAGTGACCTTCAAACGGCATTTTGAACGTCTTGGCAAGACCCATGTCGAGCGTGATGTACCCTTCGTTCCGAAGCACGTTTCGGTCACCGACCTCACCTGACCGTGCATTTCGGAAACTGCGATATGCTGCTTCCGGATCGCTGAAAAGGTTTGGACTTCCAGCTCCAGTCGGAGAAGCCTGGATCGGCCGCGCGCGTACACCGTTTGACTGGACATTCCAATTAGTGGCCCAGATACCGCCATCAAAGGGGGTCTGGACCGGCAAGCCGGAGTTCCAACGGAAGATTCCCGTCAGCTGCCAACCACCCAGAATGGCATCAGCGACTTTCGGCATGTCGCTGAAGAACGTCTTGCCTCGGCCCCAGGGCAAACCGGCGATCCAGTTCGCATTCACGATATGGCGCGCGTCAAAGTCAGAGCTAGCGTAGTTCTGATCAATGTCGAGTGCGTTCACGATGAAGGCCGTGCCATAGCTGGTTGAGCTTTGCAACCCGGAGGCATTATCCAATGAATGGCCCAGAGTGTAGTTCACATCGAACGCAAAATCGTTACTGAATCGCTTTCGCAACGTGAATTGGGCCGAATTGTAGTTCGACCGCGCAACGGTGGAGAACGCCGACAACGCGGCAAACTGGGGCTGATAGAACATGTTGTTGGCTCTGGCCGGACCGCCACCGAACGGGCAGGTGGTGCAGGAAGGACTATCGTCCCAGAGCAATTGCACGAAGGTGTAATCGGTTATGTCGGCACCACCCAGTGCTCCTGGCGCTATCCAGGCATATGAGGCCTGAGTCGCAGTTAGCGTCGGATCGCCCCACCAGTCGGCCGCAAACGGAAAGAGATTCTCAAAATATGGAATGCTCGGCAACGAAGTGATCGGGGTATTCGCGTAACGAGCATCGATCAGCAACCCCATCGCTTCGTAAAAGGTCATTCCAGACTGCGGATCGCGCAAGTTATTCAACTGCATGATGTCGCGGGTTGCAAGCAGATCGCGCGCAAACCTGCCGACATAGCTGGTCTCAAAGGAAAAGCCCTTCCCCAGCTCGCGTCCATATGACAAGTTAACGTTGTAGTTGTAGGGCGTAGTGATTGTATCGTCCAGTGATACTTCGATCCGCTGGTCTTCATCCGCCGCTACGGTTAAAGGAAATACCAACGTGCTCGGAATCGGAGTGGTCGCGGTTGGGAAGGTGAGCGACCTCACGTTGGGATTGAATCCGGTGAACAGTGGACCCATACCAAAGGCACGACTATCCGTGACGTCGAAGGTGTTTGCGTTGATGTTTCTGGCAGAAGTGAATCCGGCCAAGTTGTTTAAATCGAAGTTAACCGCCAGTTGACTGCCGATGCGATCGTAGGTCATGCGGAAGCCACCCCTGATAACTGATTTCCCGTTGCGCCCGATCAGGCGGCCCAGCCAATTGTTACCCAGGTCGGGAGACCAGGCTAAGGAAACTGCCGGGGCAAAGTTGTTCCAGTCCTGCTTGTAGTAATCAGGCAGATTGTTCGCTTTTCCACCCAGATTGAAAGTGATGGGATCGTTGAAAGGGATTCCGCCCTCCGAGCTTGCCACGCGTTGCCTGAAGTAGTCGCCGAGGCTTGGAGTTGGAACAACTTGAATTCCATTGGCCTCGTAAACTGGGGTTGAGGTTGACCAGCGCACACCATAGTTCAGTGTAAGATCGGGACTCAGTCGCCACGAATCCTGCCAGTAAAACTCATACTCTTCGGTTTTGAACGCGCGTTGCGTAGGCGTTCCGACGGCCTGAAGTGAGCCTGAGGCGTCGTAAACCAGATTCGCGCTGTATTGGGAATACCGGCCAATGACACTCGCCAGGGCATCGCGCGTGTCGTTGTTGAAAGCGGGGTTGATGTCGCTGAAGGGCCTTCTGAGCACAGCGCCAGAGCTGTTGTAGAAGGATGGGTTGATGATGGCATCATCAAAAGAACCGGCCAAGGACTGGCGGCTATTCCGAATCAAGCGGACGTTGCCCCCAAAGCTAAATGTATGGTCGCCACGTATCCATGAGATGTCGTCGACGAAATTATGCACCGGGGTGACGCGACTCAAACTGCGCCGGTAACCAAGCGGTGCGAATATAAACCTGAAGGTGACGCGATTCTCGTCTGATTCGCCGGTGTCCGTGAAAGCCGCACGTGTAAAGCCATAAGTGAAACGGTTTACCAGATTACTCGACTTGGTCCAAGTATGGCCCGCTGCCAGCCCCCATGGATGGTTCCAAATGCTTAGCGGCGTTGTGTCGGGAAGGCACTGAATGTTGTCAGCAGGAGAGTCTATACCGCAGTCAGGGCCTCCATAAACATTCCTCGTAACGTGATCCCACTGGTAATTCCCGCGAAGATATAGTGTTTGCCGGTCTGTCAGATTCATGTCAAACCGGGTGATGTAAGTATTTAGTCTGGCGGGTGTCTTCGCGTTGAATCGAAATCCGCCGGTGTTGAGACCATCACCTACTGAACTATCATTAGCTGGATACCTCTGCGCAGCTTGAGCCAGGACCGCTAACGTCAACGGATTCACACCAGGTGTATCGCCGTTGGCCGCAATGTACCCTGCATTGATCTCAGGAGGCGTGAGACAGTTCACACCCGCGGGCGTTCCGGCCGGGCAGTCGGGATCGCTGTCGCCGCTTGCGGTGAAGTAACGTACGATTCCCTGGCCCAATGTTGGCAGAGGTACTTCACGTACGACAGGCGTTTCAGAAGCCTCACGAAAACCTTCGTAAGTGAAAAAGAAGAACGCTCTATCTTTTTTGATCGGTCCGCCAATAGAGCCACCGAATACATTGCGCAAAAGCTGGGGACGCGGCGCGATGGGCTCGCCCACCTGTTTCAACCCAAGCTGCACAGGCAGATCGTCAGAAGCATAACTACCGGCAGCATTGTTAAAGAAATCGTTGGCAGTAGTGGCAGTGTTGCGATGAAATTCGTACAAGGAACCGTGCCAATCATTGGTGCCTGACTTAGTAACGAGCGACACTTGGGCTCCAGAGGAGCGCCCCTGATCGGCATTCGGGTTTGAGGTAACCACACGGAACTCCTGCAACGAGTCTGGAGTCGAACGTAGGACGCTGGCGAACGCTTCATCCGTCACTACGTCTAATCCGCGCTGCTGCTCATTATTATCAACGCCGTCTAGCAGCACGTTTGCCTGGTCCGAACGCCCCCCATTAACATAGCCGGTGCGGGTGACGCCTGGCTGCAGACTGAGAAGCCCCACGGGATTTCTGGCATTTAGCGGTAACTCTGATATCCGGCGATTCTCGAATGTGATGCCCAACGTGGCATCGGCAGTGTTCAGTGGCGCCTCGGTGCCTGAGGTCACGACTACCGTTTCGGTTACCGCTCCTACCTCGAGCTGGACGTCTACGTCCAGAGGAGTGTCGACCAATGCGGCTACATTCTCTACCGAAGCTCTCTTGAAACCCGCCGCCTCGATCTCTAATTTGTACGTATCAGGTGGCACAGCGGTGAACACGTAGTTTCCACTATTGGTAGTGGACTGTGTCCTCCTAAAGTTCTTTTCGATGTTTGTGAGAGTGACAGTAGCGCCCGCTACTACATTTCCTTGCTGGTCTCTGACCGTTCCTCGCACAGTGGACCTCCCGGTCTGACCTTGCACCGGCCATACACAGACAAATCCGAAAAATAGTAGAACCACCAGTCCTAAACTACTCCGAAAAACATATCGCGTTTTCATAATTTCCTCCGAGTTGTGGAACTCTAATCTAACTGGATTTTGAGAAATGCAGAAACTATTCCGTTAGGTTCAGACTGCGGCCCATAACGGTTGACACAGGAAAAGCGCATAAGTCGCAACAGAACCTGCGAGGATGTAGTCCTTGACAATGGAAAATCCTGATCACCTTTAGCCTTTTGGATCGATCGAGTTGGGGCGAATGCAATCTCGGTCCAGTTATCTGGAAAGAAGCTGGAGCAAAATATACGAAAAAATGGGTTTTTTGTCTACGCCTTCTTATTGGCCGTGATGTATTCTTGAAGCTCTCGCGGTCGGGGTGGTCCGGCTTCTTTTAGAAATTCTTCATAATTAAAGAGCGGCTTTGTCGTTCCCGCCGACAGCGTCCTGGCAACAGTCCTTTGGCTTATAAGGAACAAGATTGTTTATTAAAGGAAAGCAAGTCTACCGGCGCAGGTAACACCTAATCCTCTTGTGTAGCGCTTCATCCCTTGCACCTGTTATTCCGCTAACTCCTTGGCAGTCAACGTTCACAGAAACCGCAATTTCGTTGTGTGTTTCCAGTTAGAAGAGTTGAGGTAAGCGCAGTCAGATCCACAATTCCGTTCTACTATATGAATTTTTGGACAGAGTTTTGGGGTAGGAAGTGGGTCAATCCGAGAAGTTCTTTCATGAGAGTCTGGGAAAAACGTGAAATCAAAAGGTAATCTGATTCTCTACGGACCAGTTGACTTCGGGCATGTCGTCCGACCGTAATCGATAAAGCGAGCCGCCCATTCTTCGTATAGAGGATTCCAACAGCGCTTCGCAGACTATCGAGAGCTCCGTACTTGCTGGCCATAGGCACTTGCCAACGCCCACGACCAATGGCGAAACGCGACTGTTCACGTTTCACCAAATCAATCATCTCGTTCGAAGCACTCGCATTCACGACTTCTCCGCGTTCTAACTTTTCCACGAGGAAAACCATCTCTCGAGGCGTTGAGAACCCGAGACCATACTTCTTGTTTTCAGGGTTCTTTCCCGCCACGCTTTCCCCGCCCGCTCCAACCTTTCTCAGGATCTTGATGCTTTTAAAAGCAAGCGACTCCATGCGAGCGTTGACTGCATCGGTAGTAAGTACATCGAGCACGAGGTTGGTCGCCGGTTGTCACTGACGGTCATCATCAGTGTCACGGCATCGCGCAGGCTTAGGTGAAGGCCATCTGACAGATCTTGCAGAACACCGGAACCTGAAACCTTTTTCTGTTTTTCGAGCACTACCGTGTCTGTCCATCCAGCTTTGCCCGCCGCCACCTGGGCAAAGGCCTCGACCATGACTGCTACCTTTATTGTGCTGGCTGTGCGAACCCGTTCGTCAGCATTGAGGTCCTAGCTCGCTCCGGTGTGCAGGTCTTTAGCAAGATAGTCACCCTACCATTGAAAACTAATCAACTCTTTCTGAATCCGATTATCAAGTAACGAGGAGCTGGCCGTTGTGACAGAGCCAGACGATCCACGAAATCACACTAAACAGCACGAAGAAATATTGGCTTTAACGCGGCTGTTAACCTGAGTTGTGCGTGTGATTCCCGGAAAGGGGGACCACGG
>Ga0209751_10000071_pt1 | contig 95007 bp, 76 predicted proteins | sample RifCSP13_1_FD_184019 | JGI IMG/M metagenome (GOLD analysis project Ga0209751, IMG submission 184019) | Soil microbial communities from Rifle, Colorado - Rifle CSP2_sed 13_1 (SPAdes) (version 2) | ecosystem: Environmental > Terrestrial > Deep subsurface > Rock core/Sediment | place: Rifle...
GTTCGTCAGCAGTCGATGGTAATTGCGGCTTGTCGGGACATCCTCGCGGCAGGACAAACTCACTCGTCTTCAGCTCTTGTGAAAGAAAATCTGAACGCGGTCGTCCTGTCGCGTTGGCCGGCGGCCTTTGACTAACTACTCAGATCCGGCAAGCGGCGGGATCGCACTTTGCGAAATGCTCTCGTTCGTGCACTGACTCACCCAGACCCAATTCAAGCAAACGTTCCTTTCTGGAACCATAGCGGAAGACTGTCACTCCTTTACAGCCCAACTGGTATGCAAGACCATAGACCTTTGCCACGTCAGTTGGTGTTGCGTCGTTAGGTAGATTGACTGTCTTTGAAACTGCATTGTCAACATGACGCTGAAAGGCGGCTTGTATTCTCACGTGATGCTCGGGAGCAATATCGAGAGCTGTGACAAACAAGCGCCGCATATCTTCGGGCACATCGACCTCATTATCGATTCGACCTGTGTGGCCCACGGCATCAAGTACTGACTGGCTTGCGAGATTCTTTTTCTCCAGATATCGCACGAAGAGCGGATTGAATTCAGTTAAGGTTTGTCGATCAAGTACGTTTATTCGCCGATAGGCGAGTGCAAAGAGCGGCTCAATCCCGGAACTCGTGTCCGCGACAATGCCAATCGTGCCGGTTGGCGCGATTGACGTCTGCGTCGCATTACGCAGGAGCCAGTTCGTTCTTGCGTAGATGCTCTCGGTCCAGTTTGGAAAAGACCCGCGTTCCTGGGCCAGAAGAGTTGAGGCTTTAGCAGCCTCAGACGAGATGAATCTCATCAAGCCATCAGCCAGGCGCAATGCTTGTTCGCTGGCATATGAGATACCGAGCAGAATGCAAAGTTCAGCAAACCCCATGACACCGAGGCCGATCTTTCGGTTTGCAAGCGTTGCTTGTTTGATTGATTCAATTGGAAATCTGTTCACGCTGATCACGTTATCGAGAAAACGAACTGCATCGCTGACCAGCAAACCAAGTCTGGTCCAATCAATGGAAGTTCTTGCGCTCTCCGTTACCACGAGATGCGGCAGATTTATGGAGCCCAGGTTGCACGACTCATATGACAGCAACGGAACCTCGCCGCAGGGGTTAGTACTCTCGATCCGGCCGCTGGCTGGTGTCGGATTGGTCTTTGCAATTGTGTCAAGAAAGATTAGGCCCGGGTCACCAGTCTCCCACGCGGCCTGACAAATAGATTCGAAGAGCTCACGAGCATCTCGACGAGCGATCTCGCGGTTTGTAGCTGGATGACGGAGCGAAAACTCGCCTCGCTCGTTGACAGCACGCATGAACTCGTCTGTTATTCCAACCGAAAGATTGAAATTGCGAAGAGTCTTGCCATCCCGTTTGACATTCACAAACTGTCCGATGTCAGGATGGTCTACACGCAGCACACCCATATTCGCGCCGCGCCGCTTACCACCCTGCTTGATGTTTTCGGTAGCGCAGTCGTAAATCTTCATGAACGAAACAGGACCTGAAGCTGTGCCGCTCGTGGATTTGATGAAATCATTCTCTGGTCGCAAGCGTGAAAACGAGAAGCCGGTGCCGCCACCCGTTTTCTGTACGAGAGCCATGTCTCGTAAGCTCCCAAAGATCGATTCCATCGAATCTTCAATGGGCAGCACGAAACAGGCAGATAACTGGCCCAGTTCGGTGCCGGCATTCATTAGAGTCGGCGAGTTGGGTAAGAAATCGAGCGAGGCCATCATCGTGTAGAAACGCTCTTCCCAATGGCGTGCCTCAGACGCCGGCCCATAAAGCAGTTCTGCCTCTGAGATTGCCCGCGCAACCCGTTCGAATAGTTGAGCCGGACTCTCAATGATTCGGCCGTGCTTATCTCGACGCAGATAGCGCGCTTCGAGCACTTGCAGGGCATTCTTACTCAATGGCGGAATCGTGGCCGTCGTATTAACTGCGAGAGTCATGAGTTAGAGAACTTGCAATGAGAGTGCCTGACATTTACTCGTGAAGAGTTACCGGTGAGACGATACAAACCTCTGTTACCTGCGTAAACTTACCCAAACATTTGCGAGAAAGCCCACCCTTCTGTCGACATTCCGAAGCATTTAGCAGCGTTACTGCTGGCATATTGGTTGCGGCCCTATCAGACGAAGCCTGTTTCTCAACTGCATCAACAAGTAGATGCTCTTCGATACGCTCGCAGATTATTTTGAAAGAATCTCAGCCACCGGCGAACGAGTAGTGTTGTACAAGCTGATTGGTGAGCTTTTGGATCGTGCAAACGCTTCGGAATTGCCGAAGATTGCCTATCTCTTTGAGGCCAGATTGGCGCCGGCGTTCGCAGCCATGCAGTTGGAAATGGGCGAACGGTTGGTAGCCGAATCAGTGGCAATTGCTACTAACAAGACTGTCCGCCAGGTTAACCGCGCTTACAAACTTGTTGGCGATCTTGGACTCGTGGCCGATAAGCTGTTGCCGCCAAAAAGCAGCCGTCTAACAGTCTCTCAGGCACATGAAAACCTTCTGAAAATTGCCAGGGCTGGCGGTTCGGGTTGCATGGAAAGAAGAATTCGATTACTTGCTGGTCTCATTGTAAGAGCCTCACCGCGTGGGGCACGCTACCTCATTCGTTTCGCTGTTGGCCGCCTCAGACTAGGAGTGGGCGCGCTCACCATTATCGAAGCTGTTGCACGTACTTATCCCAATCATACAAGAACCCGCGCTCTCATAGAACGAGCTTTCAACTCCTGCTCCGACCTCGGCTTGGTATTACAGTCCCTGCGTCAGAAGGGGCCACGCGGGCTCGCTCGGTTCAAACTGCGAGTCGGCAGTCCGGTAAGAATGATGATGGCGGAGCGATTACCATCTGCTAAGGCCATTATCGCCAAGCTCGGTCGTTGTGCCGCCGAGGCAAAGCTCGACGGTTTTCGCTGCCAGGTTCACCTGAATAATCGAAGAGTAGACATTTTTTCACGCAATCTGGAACGCACCACGGAGATGTTTCCTGATCTGGTTGCGGCGGCACGAGAGCAGATAAAGGCTCCAAGCGCGATAGTTGAAGGCGAAGCTGTGGCTATAAACGAAACGACCGGCGAATTCTGCCCATTTCAGGTAACGGTCAAGCGCAAGCGGAAACATGATGTTGAGCAGATGGCGCGTCAGTTTCCGCTCGCGCTCGTGGCTTTTGATCTCCTTTATGGCCATGGAAAGGACTACAGCAGTGAACCTTACAGAATCAGGCACTCGAAATTGAGCCGTCTGATCAAGCGCGATGGCCGGATCCGTGTTGTAGAGAGATTGCTCACCGGGAATGTTAAAGAATTAGAGCGCTTCTTCGATGAGCAGGTAGCACGAGGACTGGAGGGAATCATCGCCAAGCGCCTTGATGCTCCCTATTCCGCTGGTGCAAGAAATTATAACTGGATCAAATTAAAACGGACTTACAAAGGTGAACTGAGCGATACGGTCGATGTTGTCATAGTCGGATATTTGCGCGGTCGTGGAATGCGTGCAGCGCTGAAGATCGGCGCACTGCTGGGGGCTGTCTATAACTCCAGAAATGATTCCTTTCAAACGATTGCGAAGATTGGCAGCGGATTAAGCGAACAGAATTGGATCAAACTCCGGCGTCTCCTCGACAAACTAAAAGTATTGAAGAAGTCTGCACGCGTCGATTCACGACTGACACCAGATGTCTGGGTTGAGCCGAAGTATGTGCTGACGGTTTTGGCAGACGAAATTACGCGTTCGCCAGTGCACACTTGCGCGCAGGACAAGGACGGTATGGGAATGGCGCTGCGGTTTCCGCGTGTGGTGGGCTTCATTCGAGATGATAAATCGCCGGAAGACGCGACCACGGTCAAAGAGATTCGCGAGTTGTACCGCATGCAGAGGAGAGCGCAATGATTAACGAAGAGATAGCAAACATTTTCGAGCGTGTAGGCCAGACGCTCGAGTTCAGGGGTAAAGACCGCTTTCGGGCATTGGCGTATGAACGGGGCGCTCGGTCGTTGCGTGGATTAGAAGGCGATCTTGTATCAATGGCGGCGAAGGGAACTCTCGAAGACATTCCCGGTATCGGGCATGATCTGAGGACCATGATCGAGGAATACGTTCGCACGCACCATATTCGTCGTTGTGAGCAGGAGCTTCGTAGAGTGCCTGCTGAGCTGCTTGTGTTAATGGACATTCCCGGTCTTGGCCCGAAGACAGTTGCTTTACTGCACAAAAAGCATCACGTCAAAGCTTTTCCCGATCTCAAGCGTCTGCTCGATACAGACGCCCTGCTAGGTGTCCGCGGTTTTGGCGAGCAGAAGATCTCGAATATCAAACGCGGAATTGCGTTGTGGCAGGCGAGCAAGCAGCGGATGCTCCTGGGGGAGGCCTTGCCGCGCGCGGAAGCGTTGCTGGAGGAGATAGGGAAAATAAAGGGTGTCGAACGAGCAGACGTGGCCGGTTCGCTTCGTCGACGAAGCGAAACAGTCGGGGATCTCGATTTTCTAATCATCTCCCGCAACAGCGCTCGCGCACTGCGAGAGTTCAGCCGGCTGCCTACGGTCAAACAGATCATTGCGCTGGGTGATACCCGCGCTACCGTAATCATCGAGGGAGGAATTCAGGTAGATGTACGAGCGGTTCCAGAGCGCTGTTACGGTGCGGCGTTGCAGTATTTCACTGGCTCAAAGGATCACAACGTGCACCTGCGCACCATCGCGCTAAAGCGCGGCCTCAAGATTAACGAGTACGGCGTCTTTCACGGCAGAAAACGACTAGGTGGCACCACGGAAGCTGAATGCTATCGGTTGCTTGGCTTGCCGATTATTCCCCCAGAGTTGCGCGAGGACCGCGGCGAAATCGAGGCGGCACTTGAACATCGCCTTCCTGATCTGGTCGACAGAAAGGACTTGGGCGGCGATTTACATGTGCACACAGACTATTCCGATGGTCGTTCGACTCTGGAAGAGATGGTCGAAGGCGCTGCTGCTTTAGGATACGAGTACGTTGCCTTGATTGACCACTCGCCTTCAGCGCGCGTCGCCCATGGTTTAAGTGAAGAACGTCTGGAGAAAAAGATCGAGGCGATTGAAAGACTGCGCCGGCAGCGTCACGGGCATAAGCCGCGAATTCTAATGGGGGCTGAGGTAGACATACTTTCTAATGGAAAGCTCGACTACAAAGATAAGACACTGGCGCGATTGGATGTTGTAGTAGCTTCAGTACACTCAGCATTTCGCCAAAGCCGCGATCGCATGACGGGCCGGCTGCTGGATGCAGTTAGTAACCCCTACGTGCAAATCATTGGACATCCGACAACGAGACTCATTGGCGGCCGTGAGGCAATCAATTTTGATTTCGATCAGGTTCTGAGAGCTGTGATTGACGCGAATGTGGCCTTCGAAATTGACAGTCAACCCGACCGACTCGATCTCACCGATACACTGGTGAAGGCTGCCAATGAGGCAGGCGCGCTGTTTGCCATTAATTCCGACGCGCACAGTCTTTCGCAGCTCGAATACGTTCGCTACGGAATATTCGTCGCGCGGCGCGGCTGGACTGAAGCCGGCTCCGTCATTAACAGTTGGACCTGGAGCAAACTGAGCCGCTGGTTAGAAAAACGACGGAGCAGTTAAGGTGCTCAGGTGCCGCGCGCGGAGGCAAGCGGCTGCAACTTCTTTTTAAACCATTCACTCGCGAGCCTCGCAACCTGCTCCAGGGTCCCCGGCTCCTCAAACAGATGCGTGGCTCCAGGCACAATCTTCAATTCCTTCTCGCAAGTGAGTTGTGCGTGCGCCTCTTCATTCAAGCCGATGACCACGTCATCATTGCCGCCCACGATCAATAGCGTAGGTGCTTTGACTTTTGGCAACGCGTCTCCTGCAAGGTCTGGTCGACCGCCACGTGAAACCACGGCAGACACAATATTGCTTAGCTCGACCGCGCCAATCAACGCAGCGGCCGCGCCAGTACTTGAGCCAAAGTAACCAATCCGCAAATGTTGAGTAGCGGGTTCCGAGGTTATCCAATTCGTTGCATCAACCAATCTTCTTGCAAGGAATTCGATGTCAAAGCGAAGCTCGGCAGTATAGGAATCGATGTCCTCTTCGTCTTTTGTCAGTAGATCAAATAAGAGTGTTCCGACGCCAGCTTCGCGTATGGTTCGTGCGACGTACTGATTGCGGGGACTATGACGACTGCTGCCACTGCCATGCGCAAACAGAACAATACCGGTAGCTTGTTGCGGTACCTTCAGTTCACCTTCCAGCTCAACCTTGCCTGACGGAATATTAATCACTTGATCCAGTTGCAGCTCATGTTTCATATCACTCATGTCAGTTACTCCTCAATTGCACTTGAATGTGAGGCTGTTTTTCGGCCGGTTTTATTATTCCTCTGTGGCAGTTTCTGTCCGTTAGTCATCGATAGAATTTCCTTGAGCGTTTCAGAAATCGCTGCAATAGCCTGTGGCTCGTTGAGGTAAACAGACCGTATTAACTTGCCGATGTCGCTCGGTGTTAATTCTTCAGGAATCTTTGCAGGAATCCCCAGTAGGAACAGGCGGGACCCGACTCTGATTCCCGCCTTTTCGAGGTCGCCAATTAACCTTTTATACAGTAGTACTCTCTCAGGCAAAGCGAACCTGGAAAGTGCTTTGTAGAGACCGTTCCGCAGCCCGTTTGCGCTCATGGGTTTTCCGTTGAGCTCAGGAAGCGTCGGGAGTTCACTCTGGCCCAACTCGGATTTCGGCGGAAGTGGACGAGCAGATTGACTTTGCATGGGCGAAACTCTGTTGCCGTTTTCTATTTTTGCGTGCAATGGGCGTACCGACTGGCGAAGGACGACAAAAGGGAATAGACAGGAGGCTTTCGCAAGGCGCCCAACTCACCGGCCCGCGCATCGATTCGGGCTGCGAGGTTTGACACACGAGCGTGGGGAACTTTGCACAGAGACCTCCGAATCATGACTCGGCGGCGCGAGAGGCCTTGTTGATTTTCGGCATCTTTGTTGCACTTACTTTGGGAGCGGGGGAGACTGGAAGCATGATCCAGATTGACGGGTCACTTGGCGAAGGCGGAGGACAGATTCTCAGAAGTGCGCTAACCCTGGCCCTGGTTACGAATCAGGCAACTGAGGTTAAGAACATCCGCTCGCGCCGCCCCCAGCCCGGTCTAATGCCCCAGCACCTGAAGGCTGTAGAGGCTGCTGCCGCCGTTGGGGGTGCTCGGGTCGAAGGTGCCCATCTGCAATCGCGCTCTCTTCTTTTCGAGCCAACGACGATTTGCTCAGGCGATTTTGAGTTCGACGTCGGCACGGCGGGCAACACTCCTCTTGTCTTACAGACCATCTTCTTGCCCTTAAGCTTTGCACAAACAGCTTCATCTGTAACTCTGATTGGCGGGACACACGTTCCGTGGAGTCCATGCTTTCACTACCTCGATCTGCACTGGCTACCTTATATGAGACAAATTGGCTTTGCCGCGGAATTGAAGCTCGAACTCGCCGGCTTTTATCCCCATGGTGGAGGGCGAATGCGCGCTGATATTCGGCCGGCGACAAAACTCACGCCGCTTAACGTAAGGGAACGCGGTGCTCTGAAGTCAATTCGTGGAATCTCAGCGATAGCCAATCTTGACTGGAGTGTTGCAGAGCGGCAAGAGCGACAGGCCTTAAAAAGACTAAAAGACTTGTCCCAAGATATCGAGATAGAAATGATTCAGATGCCGTCACTCTTCCGCAGCACGATGCTCCTGCTCATCGTGACGTTTGAAGGCTCTAAGTGTTGTTTCTTTGGTCTGGGAGAACTTGGTAAACGAGCCGAGCGCGTTGCTGATGAAGCTGTCGACCAATTGCTGCAGTTCCTCGCAAACGAGGGCGCGATCGATCATCACCTCGCGGATCAACTGATACTTCCACTGGCCCTGGTGCCCGGCGTTTCAGAATTGAAACCAGACAAAATTACGAAGCACCTTATTACCAACGCGGAAGTAATTAGGATGTTTTTAGCGGCAGATATTGATGTACGGGGTGAGCTCGGACATTCTGGTTCGGTGAGAATAAACGGCACATCCATTTCAAAGTGCAGATCACAATCGACCAATTGATCACTTCCTGTTGAGAAAATTGTTCTGGATTCACCCAGTTTGAGCGTGCCCCCGCGAGAGAGCACAATCAACCCACAAGCGCTGGGCGGAGCTAGAGATCGTAGTTCCCATCTCTCTCGACAAATTGGTAATGCGCTCTAATATCGCCAGACGATGAGATCCAACTGCGACGTTAACCTGGCACTTCGATATGAATACAGGAAGCAGCTCCAGGTGCTTAACTTGCTTTTCTTCTACCAGCAGACGAAACAGCAGGCCGAAATCATTGCGCAGGACGGGATCAACTGAATAATCGTCGACAAAGTCGCCGGCATCATAAATTATTGGCTTGCCACCATATATTTCAATTCCCTGGAATATGTGAGCGCTGTGACCATGAAGGACATCTGCGCCCGCATCAATCACGGCGTGCGCAAACTGCTGAAACAAAGGTGAAGGTCGCTCGGCCATGTTAGGTCCCCAGTGAATGGAGAAGATCACCAGGTCTGCTCCAGCCATGCGCGATTTGATAATGCTCTCTTTGACAACGTTTAGAGACTCTTCAGCCAGCGATACTTCAATGTAATTAGTTCCTGCCTTGTTTGCGGAGGCTGCCCAACCGGGCTCATTGTCGGTAAAAGCCACAACTGCCACCTTTAGACCGGATGTTTCCAGCACTGCAGGTTGCATTGCTTCGTTGAGGTTGGGTCCGGCGCCCGGATGTTTGATCTTGGCATTTTCAAGTAAAGCGAGCATTTCTGTTAACGCCTCTTCCTCGAAATCAAGTACGTGATTGTTGGCCAACGTCACGCAGTCGATTCCAGCTAAATGCAGTGATGTAATAGCGATGGGATCTGCCTTAAAGTGAAAAACTTTAGGCCAGCGTGACCAGGGCCTCCCGCCACGAGCAATGACGCATTCGAGATTGATGATCGTTAGGTCGGCGGCGCTCAGTGTGGGATGCGTGTTACCCCAGGGGTAAGCGGGTCCTGCACGGAGCAGATAACTATTAACTCCGCGCCCCAGCATTACGTCGCCCGCTAGTATGATTGTCGTTGGCTGGGCCATTTCCGCTCCACGCCTTGAAAAACTGTGACCGTTATCATCAGACGGGCTCTGTCCGAAAAGTCATCTTTCTTCCTGGCAAGGTTCTTGCTCCGGAGGAGCAACATGTTTAAAGCCCCAAGTTCCTGTATTTCCCCGCTCCGTCAGGAGCGGCATGTAAACTGAAGCGCCAAAGCACTTGCGCTCCTTTGGAGCGGATAGCTATTCGAGTCTAAGGCTATAAACATCATGCTCCTCCGGAGCACTTCGCATCGCGAGGTTCACACCAAAACCACCTTTCGGGCAAAGCCCGTCCGACGTTTACGTATGTTTAGGTTCAGGTGCTACGAAGACCAGCGGTTGAGGCCGCATTACCTGCAGCGCCTCTGTCTGAGCAGCAATCTGCCAATCTTTTCGCAAGATGCCCAGAAAGGTGATAGGGCCCAGGACTTCGGCATTAACGGTGACGTCCGGATCATTGAGGTTCACGAGAGGTTTTTTCCCGGTTTTCATTTCAAGCGCTGCGTTGATGGCTCCGCCGATGTCATACTCAATCTTTGGGGTATCCTCTGCCAGGTTGTGTTCGCCTCTTTTGAACAATCTGAAAGAAAAGCTTTCTGTCGCTCCAATCCGCTCCATTCCGATTTTGACTGCTGCCTCCTTGATCGAGTCTAGCTTGCTATCGACCTCGGCCAGAACGGCGGTTGCATGTCCCATGAGTTGCGGACACGCACGATAAACCTGCTTGGCCAACTCTATCGCCTCACCTTCTGCTTCGACGACGAAGAGCGATCTAAAGCCTGGCCGGGTAATTCGAGCTGGAAAAACAGCTTTCCTCAACGCAGCACGTGTTTTTCGAGCCGTGAACGGAGCACGGCAGGTAACAATCAGTTTGCCGACTTTTTGTGACGAGTCTAATTCCATTTTCTTACATGCGCATAACCTTGGATTGACTTGGCTGTCTTTTTGCGATTGTTTATGCGTCGCTTCATTTTTTGAGCAACGAACATGCCGTGCAAATACCCGAAACAAATTATCAACGGTTGTCATTCAAGTACTCTTATCAATGCAAAGTTCCACACGAGTCTGGGCAAAACCACTCAGCATCCAACTTCGTTAAATGCAGAATTACGGCGGTGAGGTCTGTAGTTAGCCCAAATGGTTAGGAGTTGACGATGTGATCTTCGAGCACCTTTAAGGGGTATGGTTCTTGCGATCAATAACAACAAACCGAAGGCTTGTGGTTAGGAACAGTGAAATGAGTGATCCCTTCGCACTGTTTGCGGGGACCGGCAATCCCGATCTCGCTGCAGCCGTGGCTCGCGAGGTCGGGGTTCCGCTGGCCGCGTCCGTCGTCGAACGATTCCCGGATGGCGAAACTTCCGTGCGGCTTGAACAGCCTGTGCGCGGCCACCGAGTTTTCATCCTACAGCCAACCGGCCCGCCGGTGAACGACAACCTGGTCGAACTGTTAGCCTTTGTTGATGCGTGTCGTCGTGCCGCGGCGACTGACATCATCGCGGTTGTTCCATATTTCGGTTACGCACGACAGGACAAGAGACATGGACATCGAGAGCCGGTAACTGCCAGCATGGTGGCTTACCTACTCCAGGCTGTCGGCGCCAATCACGTTGTTACAGTCGACCTCCACGCGGCCCAAATTGAAGGCTTTTTCCACATCCCAGTTGATGCCCTAACTGCGGTACCGGCGTTGTGCGATGCATTGCGCCCGGTTCTTCCAAGAGAGTTGATCGTCGTTTCGCCTGACGAGGGCCGCGTAAAGATGGCCGGGCAATATGCGCAACGGCTTAACTCCACCGTAGCCGTCCTTCATAAGCGACGCGAAACAGCAACGAAGACACGGGTAACTCACGTCGTCGGTGACGTCCGTGGGAAGGCTTGTCTGATCATCGACGACATGATTTCGACTGGTGGCACAATTTCTGAAGCTATCGAGGCATTGCTGGCGGCCGGCGCACGACCTGACATCGTAGTGGCTGCGACTCATGGCCCTTTGTTGGAGGCCGCGCACAAGAAGCTCAGTCACGAAGGCATCCGGGGAGTCTTTGTTACTGACACGATCGCCCCGGTTCTTCGCGGTTTGGCAAAATTGCAGGTCGTTACTATTGCTCCTCTGATTGCCGCTGCAGTCAAGCGAATTGTTTCGGACGAATCGTTAGGTACGCTGTTCTAAACAAAGAGACAAGGTGAGGTACTGGAATCATGCAACAGGTTGACGTGAATTTTAAGGATCGGGTAGATGCCGGCCAAATACTCGCGAATAAACTAACTAAGTACGCAGATCAGAAGCCCTTAGTGCTTGGTTTACCTCGCGGCGGAGTTCCCGTTGCTTTTGAGGTAGCGAAAGCGCTGAAGGCCCCATTGGACGTCTACATCGTTCGCAAGCTGGGTGTGCCTGGCCAGGAAGAATTGGCAATGGGTGCAATAGCAGCCGGGGACGTACGCGTGCTCAATCAGGGCGTAATTGATGCCTTTCAGATCTCTGAAGAAGCAATTGAGACGGAAACCCGCAAGGAAAAGGAAGAATTGAAGAGACGGGAAGCGCTCTACCGCGGCGGACGACCAACCCTGGACGTTACCAATCGCACAGTGCTCCTGATCGACGATGGAATTGCGACCGGCTCGACAATCAAAGCCGCGATAGCTGCTTTGAAAAAGCAGAAGGCAGGTCGAATTATCGTTGGAGTGCCCGTGGCGCCGCCGTCAACAGTTGAAGAGCTAAGGAAAGAAGTGGACGACGTGGTTTGTGTTTCCACTCCGGAATTCTTCATAGCGATTAGCCTTTGGTATGACGAGTTTCCGCAAACAAGCGATGACGACGTTCGCGAGTTGCTTGAGAAAGCGGAAATGAAGAAGCTGGTGGCGACCGTGCTCTGACGGGCGACGTGCCTGATTCAAAATCAAAGGTTCTGCACCCGCTGTGCGGAAAGAATTGATTGCTCGTGAGCTGAGTTTCGCGTCAGTTCTGCGATTCGGGCGCCAGCCACAGTTTTTAGTTCAGGCTATTGAGGCTATGCGATGAGCGACAAAAACGCGGTTATTAGAGATGTTATGGCTACTCTCGAACGCGAGCCGAAAATCGACGTTCATCACTATCCGATTTCCTTGGATTTTGATTCGGGCATTCTTACTTTGGAAGGTCAGGTGAAAGACATCGCCGCAAAGAAACTTGCGCTCGAACTCGGCGCCGCCGTGGCCTCCGTTACGGGAATAGTCGACAGGTTAAAGGTTGCGGCTGCCGAGCATATGACGGATGAAGTCATGCGTGAGCACATCAGGGATGTCCTGCTGCAAGAGTCCGCCCTAAATGACTGCGCCGTGAGGCTTTGCCAGGGAGACCGCGTGGACGTAATAAGAGAACCTCCAGCAGATTCCCGGGGTGCGATCGAAGTAACCGTACAGGATGGCGATGTGCTGTTGGAAGGACAAGTGCCGAGTTTGTCACATAAGCGTTTGACTGGTGTGCTTGCCTGGTGGATTCCGGGCACTCAGAATGTCTTAAATTGTCTGATAGTAGAACCGCCAGAAGAAGATAGCGACGCGGAAATCATTGATGCCCTGCGACTCGTGCTCGAGAAAGATCCTTTTGTCAATGCCGATCAGATTCGCGTTAGAGCCAACGACCGAACAGTGACTCTGGAAGGTTTGGTGTCGAATGAAACCGAGAGCGAAATGGCTGAGCACGATGCGTGGTACCTATTTGGTGTCGATAAAGTAATCAATAAGCTGGAAGCGCGAGAATAGTTCTTTCTAAGCTTCACCACGTTGGAAAGATGCCAGGAGGCTCGACAAACACACTTTTGCGAGCCGTGATTTGCCACTATCATTTTGCCCATACCAAGGTTATAATCCGTCCACTTACTGACGATTGTCCTTACTCTTAGAACATGGATTCAGACTGCAAGGGGGTAGTTATGTAGGCTGCTAGCAGTAAGTCAGCAATTCTCACCAACATTGGGTCTATGATCACCATATTTCAAAAGAAATAGGACTTAACGTCAATTGCTGGGCTGGCTTTGAAGTTGTGACGCCCTCCTGCGCCAGACTTCCTGATAACCCCGACAGGGCAGTGGTTCTCCTAACCTTAAGCATGATTTGTACCGTTTCTTCAATCGAAGGTCACCAACATTGTTGCTTTCTTATGTGCGGGGAGGTAAGCATGGAACACAGCGCGGCCAAACGATTAAAGGCAGGTGGTGAGACTGAGCAATCCGGAGCGGGACAAGCTCTCAAGCAACCTCTTAACGAGTTGGCTGATCTGAAATTTGCGCTCGATCAGTCTGCGATTGTTGCCATCGCCGATCAGCGCGGAATTATTAGCTATGTAAATGAAAAGTTCTGCGAGATTTCCCAGTACTCTAGGGAGGAATTACTCGGCCGAGCCCACCGACTAATCAACTCTGACTATCACTCAGAAGAGTTCTTCAAAAATTTGTGGACAACAATTGCCAGCGGCAGAGTTTGGCGCGGTGAGATCAAAAATGTCGCCAAAGACGGCGCTTTCTATTGGGTAGATACGACCATCATTCCCTCCTTGAGCGATCAAGGAACGCCAGCTCAGTACGTTGCAATCTGCCACGACATAACGAGCCGCAAGCAAGCTGAAGAGGCGCTGGCGGAATCCGAACAGCGTTTCCGCACAGTCGCAGATTCAGCGCCGGTTCTGATCTGGATGTCGGGAACAGATAAGCTGTGCAACTATTTTAATAAACCGTGGCTTGAATTCACGGGAAAGAGTTATGAAGAGGAGCTAGGCGATGGTTGGAGCAAGGGTGTGCACCTGGAAGATCGGGATAAGTGCCTCGAGGCTTATACGACCGCTTTCGACGCGCGACGGGAGTTTCATACGGAGTACCGGTTGCGCCGTTGTGATGGTGAATACCGTTGGGTTCTAGATCACGGCGTGCCTCGTTTCGCGCCCTCCGGAGAGTTCCTGGGCTATATCGGCTCGTGCATTGATATTTCACAGCTCAGGAGAGCCGATGAACGGATACGCGATCAGGCGGAGTTGTTGGATCATGCACGAGACGCTATCCTTGTGCGGAATCTGGAAGATGACATTACTTATTGGAACCTGAGCGGCGAACGATTATTCGGTTGGTCGGCTGATGAGGCGGTTGGCAAGAATGGGCGTGATCTCCTGTATCATCACGACCCCTCACAATTTGATCAGGCAAAGTACGCTGTCTTACAAACCGGAGAGTGGAATGGTGAACTTTTCCTTCAGCGTAAAGACGGCTCAGACGCCACTGTCGACAGTCGCTGGACCCTGATTAGATCGAGCGACGGGAAGCCTAAGGCGGTTCTGGTTATTAGTACTGACATCACAGAGAAGAAAAAGATTGAGGACCAGGTTCTACGTTCTCAACGCATGGAGTCGATCGGAACTTTGGCCGGAGGTATAGCTCATGATCTAAACAATGTCCTATCACCAATCATGATGTCTCTAGAAGTACTACAAATGAAATACACGGATGAAGAGAGCAAGGCCTGGTTGAAGATACTTCAGGCGAGTGCGGAACGGGGAGCGAGCATGGTTAAGCAGGTTCTGTCATTTGCCCGGGGAACAGAGGGGAAACGCGTTGCCTTTCAGCCTAAGCACGTCCTCACCGATTTAGTCCATATCCTGAAAGAGACTTTCCCGAAATCGATCGATATTCAGTTCGCTATTCCGCGGGATTTAAATGCTATAAACGCTGATCCGACTCAACTTAACCAAGTTCTCATGAATCTTTGTGTAAACGCTCGCGATGCGATGCCGGACGGGGGCACGATTATGATCCGAGCGGAAAATATTACGGTGGATGACAACTATGCCCACATGAAACCTGAGGCTCACGCCGGTGACTTCGTCAGAATTTCGGTTGCTGATACTGGATCGGGTATGGCGCCGGACGTGCTCAATCGGCTTTTCGAGCCATTCTTTACGACCAAGGAAGGACGAGGCACCGGCCTCGGATTGTCAACTGCGTTAAAAATAGTGAAGAGTCACGGCGGGTTCATGAATGTACGTAGCGAGTTGGGAAAGGGAACCGAAATCTCTGTCTATTTCCCAGTATCTGTAGATCAACAGGAGCAAGTGGGGCTGATAGGAATGGATGAACTACCCTCCGGCAATGGTGAGCTCATTCTTGTGGTTGATGATGAAGAATCAATCAGACAGATTACGAAAGGCACTCTTGAGGGCTTCGGCTATCGAGTGTTGGTGGCGGCCGATGGGACCCAGGCCGTGTCACAATACGCGGCCAACCGCAACGAGGTCGCAGTTGTTATCACGGACCTGGTCATGCCTTTCATGGATGGCGTTTCTACTATTCGCGCCTTACGTAATCTGACTCCGAGCATAAAAATTATCTCTGTCAGTGGTCTTGCAGATGACGCTAAAGCCGTGAGAGCAGCTCGAGCATTGGCTGATGCGTTTCTGACTAAACCGTATACTGCGGAGAAACTGCTTAAAGCGCTCGTTCGGGTTCTCCGACTGCCGTGAGATACTCTTCTTCATATTGCGTAAAGTTCCTCACCCTCGTGTGCGAAACTGCTCATTCTTCCCTTTCATGCTCACTCATTTCTGCGAATTCTGTGAACAGTTTTTGAAGTCCACTTGAGTGTCCTATGGGCATGTGTCTTGCTCGGCAATTAACTGCAAACAAGAAAAAGAAAGAAGCGCCACTGCCAAAAGCTCTTCGGTTGAGATTGCAGTCGCTTCTAGTTGAAGAAAATTTGTTTGAAAAAGAGAGGAACGAGTTATGGAAGCCAGAGGGCGCGGCGAAAAGGCCGCATAGCAAGGCCGGTTGGAACCGGTCGTCACTGGCGAAGCAGTGGTGTCCTAACCCTGCCGAAGTTCGTCGCATAAGCCGCGATGAATGGGCATGAGATCAAGCTTGCAGGGGAAACGGGCGAGGCTTGCGGGAGAGTTACATTCCCAATAGGAGCTTGTCACGGAAGCCGAGACGGTCAGACGGTTATTGTCGAATCCGAGATTCTGTCCATAAAACACACCTAACTGTAACTAAGTGGTGTGGGAGATCAGCGGAATGCGAGAAAAGTCTCGCAAACTGCCCCGCGACTTGTGGTTCTGGTTGCGAGTCGTAAGGGGACGCGAGGGCTTCGTGAACCTCGCGGATAAGTCTCAAGCCTGATAATTCAGGTATAAGGAATCGGAAGGAAACCTAAGTCGGCGGGTAAATTGCTATGCGAGCTACGCCGGAACCGAAGTGTGGCTCCCTCCCAATGGAGGGTAGGCTGGTTGTTTAGCTAATGTCACGCTAAGGGGCAGAGTGGTCGTAGTAGTCGATGGAGTAATGTCCATCCAGGGAGACGTTAACGCCGTTCACAAGGCGAAGGACCACAGTCGCGATCCTCCAGCATGAGGATAGTCTTCAGCGGAAGCTGAAGTTTTTCTCGGAAACTGGAGTTCGAGCTCGCGCGCGACGGAGAGCCGGATGCGCTGAAAGGTGCCTGTCCGGTTCGGGAAGGGCTTCATTGAGACCGCTTGTTCGAAAGAACAAGTATGGCGTGATGATTCTACTTCATAGAGCAAAAAGCGATACGGTAGATATAGATCTACGCGACAGAGTCGAGCGACAGCTCGACTGGGAACCAGAAATTACGTCGACTGACATCGGCGTCGCAGCTGAGGATGGGGTGATTTCGTTGACTGGATTCGTCAACAGCTACCCCGAGAAGCTGGCAGCTGAGTCTGCGACACTGAAAACTTATGGTGTCAGAGCGGTGGCCAACGAAATTGAGGTAAAGCCGCTGTTCAAGAAAACCGACGCAGACATCGCGACAGCATCATTGAATGCGCTGCAAGCGCGTGTGGATGTTCCCGACGAGAGAATCAAACTGACCGTTAAAGATGGTTGGATTACGCTGGAAGGGAATGTTGATTGGTATTACCAGAAGAACGCGGCAGAGCTAGCGGTGAAGTACCTTTCGGGCGTGAAAGGTGTAACCGACAACATCAAGGTGCAGCCTCAGATCTCCACGATCGAAGTCAAGGACAAGATCGAAGAGGCGCTGAAGCGCAATGCCGAGGTCGATGCTCGGCGGATCAGTGTGCAGGCCGCCGATGGTAGGGTGACGTTAAGGGGTAATGTGCGCTCTTGGTTCGAAAAGGATGAAGCCGAGACCGCAGCGTGGGCTGCCCCCGGCGTCACACAGGTGAGCAATCAAATTGCCGTAGTTCCATAAGCGGCTTGTTGTGGGGCATAGCTTGGCCTGTTTGATTTCAGGCTGAGTTATGCCTTTTTTTTCAAGGCGCGCCAAACTTGAATCCCTAAACCGGTGTGTCCAGAAGGTAGATATATCATGCACAAATTGGCTTTGAACCCCACTGATGTAACGGCCAGGCCTTGAGGTGGCGCGATGATAATTCCATTGCAGATTTCCTTTCGCAACATGAAAGTTTCGGAGGTTGTTGATGCTCGTATTCGCGAGGAAGTAGCAAAGCTGGAGACTTTCTACAAGGGCATTATGCATTGCCGTGTCGTGGTTGAACTTCCACATAGGCGTCACAAAAGCGGCGACCTCTACCACGTCCGAATCGATATAACGGTACCCGGTGCAGAGTTGGTCGTCAAAAGGGAGCCGAGTCTGCATGCTTCTCTCCGTAAGAGCGATGCCGAGAAGCAAGTGAAGAGTTATGAAGGTCACGCAGCTCATAAGGATGTATTTGTAGTCATTCGGGACGCTTTCAAAGAAGGGCGTCGGTTGTTGCAAGACTACGCACGCCGCCAGCGCGGTCAGACCAAAACTCATGTTCCCCAGCCGAGCGGACGAGTGAGCCGGCTTTTTCCCGAAGAGGGTTACGGCTTTCTCAGAGCCTCTGACGGCACTGAGATCTATTTTCACAAGAACAGCGTGCTGCATGACGCATTTAATCGGCTGACAATCGGCACTAAGGTTACCTTCAACGAAGAGATGGGTGAGAAAGGCGCGCAGGCGAGCACGGTTAGAGCGGTTGGATAAAGCTGATTCCCTTACTCAACGGTGGGGTTATAGAGTCGGCTGGAACGATACGAGGGAATGAAATGAGACTGAGATCAAGGCTTAATCCAGATGAATGCGAAGCTGAATATGAAGAGGCGTCTCACTAGAGGCTGCAGCGCACATCAGCATGCAAGGGCAGGAGTTATGGAGGTGGATCATGAATAAAGGGTTAACGCTCGTTGGCGCAGCAGGAATGGGCGCAGGTTTGATGTACTTGTGGGACCCGGATCGTGGCAAACGGCGTAGAGCGTTGTTGCGCAACAAGGCGATACACATCGGCAGGATTGCGAACGATGCCGCCGGTAAGGCCCGACGCGACATTCGCAATCATCTGCGCGGTGCCTTTGCGGAAGTCGAGTCGGTGTTTGTCGACAACGGCCCGGTATCCAACGATGTCCTGGCGGCGCGAGTGCGTTCACAACTCGGTCGTGTGATCTCGCATCCGAGCGCAGTTGGAATAAAGGCTGTCGATGGGTTGATAATTGTAAGTGGTCCTGTACTCGCCGATGAAGTTCAGCCATTGCTCGACACTGTAATCGGCATTCACGGGGTTAAGAACATCGAGAATCACCTTGAAGTACATGAGCAGCCGGGTAATATCCCGGCACTTCAAGGAGGACGCCGGCGCGGAGGCCAGGGGTTTGGGCCGCTGAAAACAAATTGGTCGCCCACTACGCGGCTATTGGCCACTATGGCGGGGAGTGCGATGGCGGTTTATGGCGCCAAACGTCGTGATGTGGCCGGCGCTATGATGAGTAGTGTTGGTCTGGGAGTTCTGACTCGAGCGTTGACTAATTTCGAGACGAGCAGGCTTCTAGGAATCGACGGCGAACGCAAGGTGATTGAGATTCAGAAGACGATCAACATCGAAGCACCTGTCGATCGCGTGTTCACATATTGGTTGCGCCCTGAGAACTTCCCCGACTTCATGTCTCATGTTCTTGAGGTAAGAAGAATAGGTGACGGACTCTATCGGTGGACTGTCGGCGGCCCAGCCGGGCTAAGGGTGCAGTGGGACGCAGGGATCACGGACCTTGATTTCAACAGGCGATTGGCGTGGAAGAGCCTGCCGGGCGCGGTAGTGGGTCAGGCCGGGGTTACGCAATTCAGCTCGAATCCTGATGGGAGCACTCGCGTTGATGTCAAAATGAGCTACAACCCGCCTGCAGGAGTCCTTGGTCATCTAATCGCTGAGCTCTTTGGCGTGGATCCAAAGCACGAGATGGACGACGATTTAATGCGGATGAAATCTTTCATTGAAACCGGAGTGTACCCACACGACGCAGGGCAGCATGTCGCTGCTGTGCACGCGCCGGCAATAAGCTGAAGGCGGAGGATTGAAGGACCCTCCTTAACCATGTAGCTCCGCAAGCCTGGTGCTCGAAACTGATCGTCTCTGCGTCTCTTAGCCCTTCACGCAGATCATGGGTGCAAGCTTGGCGACCCTTCTGGAAAGCCCAGCTTGATCTGCGGCGTCAACGACCGCGGTTACGTCTTTGTATGCTCCAGGTGCTTCTTCGGCTACGCCGCGATAAGAAGGACTGCGGATCAAGATTCCTTTTGTTGCGAGATAATCGATCAGCTCGCGGCCCTTCCACTGTTTTGTTGCTTGGTGGCGGCTCATGCGCCGGCCGGCGCCGTGACATGACGAGCTGAATGAACGCGCTTCGCCAGAAGAGGTGCCAACCAAAATGTAAGAAGCAGTTCCCATCGTGCCTCCGATGAGGACCGGTTGACCGATTGCTTTCAGCGCTTCGGGAAGATCCTGATGGCCGGGTCCAAAAGCACGCGTCGCACCCTTGCGATGAACGAAAAGCTGTTTCTTCTCACCATCGATCGCATGCTCTTCAACTTTGCAGGTATTGTGCGAAACGTCATAGATTAGTGTGAGATTAGCCTTGGGAAGAATGTCGGCAAAGACCTGACGGACCAAATGAGTGATGACTTCACGATTGGCGAGTGCGCAGTTGATCGCTGCGCGCATCGCGCCGAGATACGACCGGCCCAGCTCGGAATTGATGGGTGCGCACGCCAATTCACGGTCAGGTAAGCTGATGCCATAACTAGGAGCGGCGATCACCATCTTTCTCAAAAAGTCGGTACCAATCTGATGGCCCAGGCCGCGCGAGCCGCAATGGATACTAAGAACCGCGTCCCCCTCGCGTAGGCCAAATGCGGTAGCCACGTCCGTGTCAAAGATCTCGACGACCTTTTGGACCTCAAGATAGTGATTACCCGAGCCAAGCGTGCCAACTTCATCGCGCTGCCGTTTCTTTGCTTGTTCTGACACTTCCCCAGGCTTCGCGTGTTTCATCTGGCCATGCTCTTCGATGCGTTCGAGATCCTCGCGCAGACCATAGCCTTGCTCCACCGCCCAGTACGCGCCGCCGGTCAGCATTGAATCCATTTCTTCCTGATTCAAATGCAGCTTGCCGGTACTACCAACTCCCGCCGGAATGGCGCGAAACAGGGAATCAGCGAGTTGCTCTTTAACAGCTTCGATCTCTGCTGCAGTGAGGCCGGTCAGCAGTGTGCGCACTCCGCATGAGACATCAAAACCAACTCCGCCGGCAGAAACAACACCATCCAGCTTTGGATCGAATGCCGCAACCCCGCCAATCGGAAATCCGTAACCCCAATGTGCGTCAGGCATTGCAAGTGAGGCTTTCTGAATTCCCGGTAACATCGCCACATTAGTCACTTGTTCGAAGACTTTGTTGTCCATGTCGCGAATGAGTTCTTCACTCGCATAAATGATACCTGGGACACGCATCTTCCCGGTTTGCGGGATATGCCACTCAAAATCGGCCTCGCGTTTTAATAATGAGGTATCCATAACTTCACCCGCCCATTCGACAGTCAAGAAGGCTATACATCAACCACACACTGGGCCACCCAGTTGTGATTTTCGTCAAGAGAAACACTTAAGGCAGTGTAGGTCGCTCCCTTTACCTCGACGGCAGGTCGATGCCGAGCAACATCGACTCTCTCTCCCCACGCCTTCCCATGAAGTCGTCGCCCGTTTATCCCAACTTCAAACCGACCGAATAACATATTTCGGGTCGCCATTTCGTAAACCAGAGCATTCAGCCAATCAACAAGCAACAACTCTTGGTCGGGCGCCCCGCAGGTAATTTCGATCAGTTCACTGGGTGTGACGGTACTTGGGTCCGTAACGACGGCAGTCAGCGCCAACGCGGCCTGTTCGAACGCTTCCGCTGGCGTCACGCCCACGCCGCGCACACCCATGTCAGCCTCATGAGCAAAATGTTCCCAGCGCGTATTAGTGACTTTAGTCATTGGGATTCGCGAGGTTCTGCTGCGCTCGCAACCACAACATCCTTTTTTGGTTTCAAGACGACGACGTGCAACGAGCATGCCCTATTCAGATCTGACCAAACGCCCAACGAAGTAGTTGAAAATGCCGCGATTAGGACCGTTGCAGCAACTTAACATGCGTAAGTTTGCGCAGTGGCCGACCAAAAATACCGGCTCCCGTCTTCAAAAAGCCATAGGATTCACAAATCCACCAGGCGGCATAACCGTTGCCTAATCAAGGCGAAGGAGAGTTGCATCATGTTAGTTGAACTAAGCATTAACCCGCTTGGACGCGGTACGCATTTAAGCAAGGACTTGGGCGAAATTTTAAGGCTGGTTGACGACAGCGGACTTCGTTATGGATTAACTCCATTGGGAACCTGTATCGAAGGTGAGTGGGATCAGGTAATGGCGCTGATCAAGAGTTGTCACGAGCACGTGCGCACGCTGTCTCCTCACGTCTTCACGACTCTACGAATTGAGGACGAGGAAGGGGCCACGAATAAGATTCAGGAGAACGTGATTTCTGTCGAGCGTGCGGCGGGTCGCAGCCTGAAGCGTTGCTAGAATAACTCGTCGCTGAGTTACTTAATTTGTGGCCCCCCGAACGTGGCAGTTGGCTACGTACGGAGGGCGTAATTGCTTCACTGGTGTAATTTGATCTTACCAGCGAGGCGTGCGGTTACCGCCGCCGAAATTGCGACGTGTGTTGCGTCCAGCACCAGCACCGAAGCTACGGTTGCCACCGAAGCCGCGATTCTCGCGTGGTTTTGCTTCATTCACGTTCAAATTCCGACCGTTAACTTCTTTGCCATTGAATTGGGCGATGGCTGCTTCGCCGGCTTCTTTCGAAGCCATTTCCACGAAGCCAAAACCTCGAGAGCGACCAGTTGCGCGGTCTTCAATAACGTTAGCTGATTCGACTGCACCCACTTGGGAGAACAGGCGATGCAAGTCCTCGCTCGAAGTTTGGAACGAGAGATTGCCGACATACAGTTTCATAGACATATTTATGTACCTCTCCTGTGTAAGGAGTAAAAAGAGAAGCTTTGGAACCAGGATTGATTCGACGGAACGGGAAACCGAGCGAAGAAACGAGCGTTCGGATGCTCAAGTTTTGAGCCGACTTCTACGAGTTGAAAACAACCTACTCTCGATCCATCCAAAACGCTGAGCTTTTCTTGAGCACGAGCGCATCACCGTTGATGCGTGAGAGAAGGAATAAGTGAAACTAAGATGCATCAGCTATCAATTCCGTTGCAAATCCGGAGAAATCTTAGCGCATTCCGTTTGTGTGCTATCACCTACCTCGAGAGAACTCTTGAGCAACAAAGAACTAGCGGACTGCAAACGGAGTGCATGCAGCACGCAGTGCCAGGACTCACTAGCTAGGCTATCGTGGGAAATCGGCCCTTGGCCCTCGTTGCGTAAACTTCCCAATTCTTAATGCGAAAATTCGCAGGGAGTCTTAGCAAAGGAATGCGGTCTTACCGCTTCTTCAAGTCAAACCCCGCGGACTCTTGGGTACGCGCGTTGCTGTTTTCGGTACAAGTGACTTAGGAAACTGTGATTTGGAGCTGGGTTCAGCGCTCCAAGGAGACCCGCCGGGCGCTTGCCCTTTGAAAAATGAGCGTAGAACTCCGAGCAACGTTCTAGCGAACATGTCTATGGAGAAACCGAGTTTTTGCCAACGAGTAGTCGACGCGAGCAGCATTCGCCCCGACAAAGTAGCGATGATGGTCATCGAGCCAAAGGGCATGCAGAGCGTAAGCTTTGGCTCAATGCTGGCCCAAGTCCGCAGTATTGCGTATCGCCTCATTCAGGAAAAAATTGCTATCGGCGACCGCGTGGCACTAATCGGCGAGAACCATCCCAATTGGGCCATTGCCTACCTCGGCATCATCTATCGAGGCGCGGTGGTTACACCGCTGGATCCGGCGGCGACAACGCAGGCGCTCGCTACCTTTCTGAAAGGCTCTGAAGCGAAACTCGCATTTGTCTCACCTGCTTCGGTAGACAAGTTTCGGGCTGCCTGCGAGCAAACAGGCAGCAACATCCCTGCGGTTGCGCTGGGTTCGCTCACACAGCCGGATGGCCTGGCTCGTTTTGAAGACTGGGCAGAGACACCGACGCCGAAAGAATTCAATGAAGCTCCGCCCCCGGCTAAGGCAGAAGATCTGGCGGTTCTGATGTTCACCTCAGGCACAACCGGAGCGCCAAAGGCCGTGCCGCTTACACATGGAAACATCTACGCGGAAAGCGACAAGATTCAGGAGGTGATGCGAATTAGTGATCAGGAGGTGGTCCTGAGCTTGCTGCCGCTCTTTCATGCCTACTCGCAGATTGTGAATCTGTGGCTCGCCACGATCGTAGGCGCGCGAGTCGTCTATCTGACTGAATTGAGTAGTGCGGTGATCGAACGAGGATTACGAGAGAGCGGTGCGACGGCACTGGTTGGAGTGCCGCGCCTCTGGTACTTATTTCACAAAAAGATATTTGACGCGCTGCACGGACGACCTGTGCCAGTGCGGATTTTGTTTCGAGTCATGCTGGCACTCAACGGCTGGTTGCGTGATTGGTTTGGGCTGAACGCTGGGCGGTTCTTCTTCAAGCCAGTCCACCGATCCTTTGGTGGGAAACTAAGACTTGCAGTCTCCGGCGGCGCCAGCTTCGATGAGAACGTCGCCCGGGATTTTCATCGCTTGGGTTTTACGATCCTGCAGGGCTATGGTCTGACGGAGACCAGCGGAGCGGCAACCGTAACGCGCTTCGAGGATAACAAGATTGGTTCGGTAGGCACGCCGCTAAATGGGGTTGAGGTCAGAATTGATGAGCCTGATGCTGATGGGATCGGCGAAGTGTTGATTCGCGGACCGGTGGTAATGTCGGGCTATTACCAGAACCCGGAAGCGAACCGCGAAGCTTTTACCACCGAAGGATTTTTTCGTTCGGGAGATCTGGGGCGCTTTGATAAACGCGGACACCTGTACATCGTCGGCCGTAAGAAAGACGTGATCAAATTGCCGTCTGGCAAGAATGTTTTCCCTGAAGATGTTGAAGCATATTACGAACAGTCGCCGCTTGTTAATGAAGTGTGTGTGTTGGGAGTGAAAGACGCAACCAGTCAGTTCAAGCGGGCGGAAAAGCTCTGCGCCGTTGTTGTACCCAATTTCGAATACTTGAAAACTCAGCACATTGGGAATGCTCGCGAGTGGGTAGTTTGGGAGTTGGAAAACCTCGGCCGTGAATTGCCTGAATACCAGCGCGTGCATGACTTTGTCCTGCGCGCTGAATCGCTACCGCGCACGACTACACGCAAGATACGACGGTTTGAACTGCAAAACCAACTCGAAGCGCTGAGAAAAGAGCAAGGCAACGGGCGCGCTCCAAAAGGCCTTGTTCTCAGCGACGCAGATCGAGCATTGATGGATTCTCCGGCTGGGCGTGCCACGATAGCAGCCGTTAGACAACACCTTCACGATATCGAACTTCAACCCACGATGAACTTTGAGATTAATCTGGCGCTCGACTCGCTGGCGCGCGCGGAATGTTTCGCGAGTGTCGAACAAACGCTGGGTATTGAACTCACTCCCGAAGAGCTGTCCACGATTCAGACCGTACGCGAGTTGGTGCAGACGGCCAACGCAAAAGTCGGCGGCGAGCCATCAACATCGGTTCTGTCCGGTGCAGGATTCCACTGGCATGATGTTCTGGAAGAAACACATGGGCTGCCGGAGATAAAGCAACTTCTGAAGCCCAAACCCGCGCTGGCCTTACTGGCTTACGTTGTACTTCGCCTTATCTACTTTGCAGCCCGTCTGCTATTTCACCTCGAAGTAAGGGGCAGAGATACTTTGACGCAGCTTGAGCCTCCATATCTTATCTGCCCGAATCATCAGAGCTATATAGATCCATTTCTCGTCTGCTCGACGTATCCCCGCCAGGTCCTGCAAAACACTTTTCATGTGGGCGCAAGCATGTACTTCACTAATAGCGTCATGGCCCAACTCGCACGCCTTATCAATGTCGTACCTATTGATCCCGATCTTCAACTACTCCGGGCAATGCGCGCCGGTGGTGCAGGGCTGCGCGCGAAAAAGATTCTTAATATTTATCCGGAAGGTCAGCGTTCTTTCGATGGAAAACTACACGAATTTAAGAAGGGCGCTGCGATTCTAGCGACCGAATTGAAACTGCCTATCGTGCCGGTGGCTTTGGATGGAACCTATCGAATCTGGCCTCGCAAATCGTGGCGCTTTCGTCTAGCGAAGGTAAAGATTGTTTTCGGTACGCCCGTCGACGTTCCAAATATAGCCGCAAACGAAACAGTTGAAGATATCGCTTACGAAAACGTGACTACATTGTTGGAACAACGAATTCGGCAGATGCTCGATGAAATGCGCGGGGAAATTGATTGAAACAACAACACTTCCAAACAATCGTTTAACCCGCGAACCGTTGATCGTGTGTTGCGACGCGCGCCGTCTCCCGTGTTCGTAGCAAGTCCGATGGCGACTGCCGCATAACGTTCGGCAGTCATTGCACAAAACAAGGCAGGGTTAATGTAAAAGCGTCCGTCTTCTGATCGACGCCAGGCGCCTGCTGTAGCGCATGCCTGGGAGCCATGAAAGGTGCATGATGCAAGCAAACATCAAGCTGGGTCGCATCTTCGGGATTGAAGTTGGACTTCATTACAGTTGGTTGATCATCGCTCTATTGGTCACGCTTTCGCTCAGAGCGCAGTTCCAGGCCACTAATCCGCAGTGGGGCGCTGGTGTGATCTGGGCGACAGCGATTGCTACTACTTCGCTCTTTTTCGCATCTTCGCACACGAACTATCGCACGCAGCGGTAGCCAAAGCGAACGATCTACCGGTAAAGGCAATCACGTTGTTAGCGCTCGGCGGTGTGGCGCAGATCGAGAAGGAGGCTGAGGATGCTAAAACCGAATTTTGGATGGGCATCGTCGGTCCTATTGCGAGCGTCATCATCGGTTCCGCATTGATTATTCTGGGTATCCTTCGATTCTTCGGCGGCGGAGGTTTCGGTGGCCTGTGGCTCGTTTTCATCGGCTGGTTTTTGTTGGACGCTGCGCGCGCCAGTCGTGCGTACCTGGAGACGAGCGAAAACTTGCGCGGGGTGCGGGTAGCTGACGTGATGACGCCCAATTGCCTGGTGGTTGACTCACGCGACAACCTTCAGACCTTCGCGTTAACCCGCGCCAGCTTGTCACAGAGGCGCTGGAAGTGATGGGGCGCGAAGATGTGAAATCAGTTGCCGTAGTGCTGAATGGTAGCGTGCCGGGCATCATCACACGTGGGGACGTGCTGCGACTACTCCAAACCCGCGCGGAATTGCAAACCATGCGCTCAGCTTGATTTGCGAGTATTCAAACTATTTGACAACTGCCACAGAACAAGGCGCTTGCGCGGTCACCTTGGCTGAAACGCTTCCGAGCATTCTGTGCTTCATATCGGTAGCCCCAGAGGCCCCCAGGACAATGAGGTCATACTCATCCTGTTCCGCCTGTCCCAAAATCTGAGTCGCGGGATTCCCCTCGGCAATAACTGTTGTTACATCGAGGCCGTGTCGCGTGAGTTGTTCCGATGCGTCCGCAATTATTTCGTTAGCTTCAACCTGCATTTCTTCTTCCAACTGAATCTCCGAACCCTTCTGGTCTCTCGTCTCTCCGCCCTGGTCGAACCAATCCTGATCAAGCCCGAGATTTACCCAGGGAGTTTCGATGATATGCATGAGTGTGATTTCAGCCGATTGGGTATTGAAATAGGTAGTCAACGCGTTGAGGGCCGCCTGGGACGCCCTTGAACCGTCGACACAAAGCAAGATTCGCAGACTGCCTCCTCCAGCGCTTTCCCTACAGACAAGCACGATTCCGGGAGCATGTTCGACTACTCTACTCGCTACTGAACCGATGCCCGGCCTTGTAGTGTCGTATTGGCTTGTAGCTCCAAGAACGGTGACGTTGTAGTCGTTTGCGAGACGCAGTATCACTTGGGCTGGCGAACCGGACTCGGCGCGGATCTCCGCAGCTACTCCTTCTGCTAGCAAAGTTTGATGGGCGCGTTCGAGAATCTTTTTCGTCTCTCGCGCAATGCGTCGCTCATACTCAGCGCGGGCTCTCTTCTCTTTTTTCCTGCCTCCCGGTTCATAAAACTCCGGCGCCACGCAGAGTAAGTGAACTTCGTTGTCCCTTCTGCGCAAAAAGCGAGTTGCGGTGCGTAGCGCGGCTGTCGCCTCATGGGATCCGTCGGTCGCCATCAATGTTTTCATCATTGGTCTCCCCTCAAGATGCTCATCTGTTACTATTTTACAAACTCTAATTCATAAGGCCGAGCCATGACTTGGCTTAAGAGTACTGATCCATGTATCAGATACGTCATGGGATTGATGGCACGGGCTTTCTCAGCTCCCAGGTAAAGTCAAACCTAACTCCCTTCTGGTGCAACAGATATGCCGCGAAAGTACCTCAGGATTCGTCACGGATTCGCGCATTAGTTCGTTAATTGCGGGTGAGCTTTCACAGGCTGTGGGAAAAAGAGCGCATTGAAGCAGCTTACAAAACGACATCGGTGAAGAGAACGGACAAAAGTCTACCTCTGAGCTTGGCCCGGGCTGCACTATGCTTTAACCACGATCGTTTCTCTTCCGAAAACCCGAGCCTGAAAGAACTTCTTTGTGAGTTCAGAAACGCCCGCATAGAGGATGGTTATCAGTCCAAGGAGCATCATCGTAGAGATTGGCAGCGGCGTGAGACCCAGAATTCCCTTCAGCGGACTATAAGGCAGTGACAAGGTGACGAGGAGCACCAGGATCATTGCTCCCAACAGAGGACGGCTCGGCAGGCTTGTATAGAAGGGCTTCCATGTGCGCATCACCAAAATGATTAGTACCTCGGTCATCACCGATTCCACGAACCAGCCGGTCCTGAACTCTCCCGGCGTAGCCTTGAGAATGAAGACCAGGGCGGCAAAAGTGAGAAAATCGAATATCGAACTAACAACGCCAAATACGATCATGAAGTTTCGAATAAACGTGATGTCCCAGGACCTCGGCTTTTCGACCAGCTCCGCGTCCACACTGTCCGTCGAGATCGCCATTGCCGGAAAGTCAGTGAGAAAATTGTTCAGCAGGATCTGCTTGGGAAGTAGTGGCAGGAAAGGAAGAAACAACGCTGCTCCAGCCATGCTGAACATGTTCCCAAAGTTCGCGCTGGTTGTCATATAGATATACTTGAGGGTATTTGCAAACGTCTTTCTGCCTTCCCGCACTCCGGCGGCCAAGACCGCCAGGTCTTTCTCGAGTAACACTATCGTTGCCGCTTCTTTGGCTACGTCCACTGCAGTATTTACAGATATACCAACGTCGGCTGAATGTAGTGCCGAAGCGTCGTTGATGCCGTCACCAAGAAACCCGACGGTATTGCCGGATTTTCTAAGGGCCATGATGATGCGCTCTTTCTGACTGGGCTCGATCTCAGCGAACACGTCAATGCTCGGCGCACGCGAACGCATCGCATCATCATTCAATAGATGGACCTCTTCTCCTGTTAGTACACTTGGCTCATACGCCAATACTTTTCTCGTCACACTTGTTGCCACGTGCACGTTATCCCCAGTAATGAGCTTTAGTGCGATCCCGAGTCGCCTCAAATCATTTAGCGCTTGGACAACACCAACTTTAGGTGGATCGTGGAAAACAAGAAGGGCGAGAAACGTCATTCCGGCTTCGCTCTCTTTTTTGATCCGCGAAGTGTCACCCAGATGCTTGTAGGCAAGTGCAAGAGTGCGATAGCCACCGTTGCCCAGTGATTTGAAATCCTGCTCTATCCGACCCCGGAAATCGTTGATATCACGGCAGCCACTTGGCAATTCCACTGTTGAACAGACGTCGAGCACATTGCTGACGGCCCCTTTCGTAATCATCAGGTGTGCGTCATCCTTCGCGACCAGCACGCTCAAACGCTTGCGCAGAAAGTCGTAGGGAACCTCGTCAAGTTTCTGATAACCGGTAACATCAAGCTTGCTGTGCATGAGGATAGCTTCATCGATCGGGTTAGTAAACCCGGTCTCGTAAAACGAATTCAGGTAAGCGAAGAGAAGGCCTTTCTCAGTCGCTTTGCCTTCGGCATCGCGTGCTCCCTCTAATATCACTGTTCCTTCGGTAAGCGTTCCGGTCTTATCGGCACACAAGATATTCATGCTGCCGAGATTTTCGATCGAAGCAAGTTGCTTGACGATCACTTTTCGACGGGCCATGTGAACCGCCCCGACCGCCAGATTGATACTGATTATCGCTGGGAGTAATTCTGGAATGATTCCGACAGCAATCGCCAAAGCGAATAGAAACGAATCAACCACGGGCCGCTGCAGATGGACTGTTATGCCGAAGATCACAATCACGAGTATTAAAGTCACTTTGGTAAGTAGATAACCAAAGCGACGAACGCCATGTTCAAACTCTGTCTCTGTGGGCTTCAGCCGTAATCGTTCCGACATTCTGCCAAATTCAGTTGCAGTTCCTGTCGCTATAACTACCGCGTGAGCACTACCGCTAATAACGTGTGTTCCCATGAACAGACAATTCGTCCGTTTCATGACCGGCGCTTCTCTGTCGACGATTGACCTTTCCTTCTCAGCCGGAAAACTCTCGCCAGTCAGTGCTGCTTCCTGCACGAAGAGATCCTTCGAGTCCAGAATCGACGCGTCGCCAGGAATAATGTCCCCGGCGTTGAGGATGCAAACATCGCCAGGAACAACTTCCTCCGTTGGCACATCAGTTTCAACACCGTCACGTACGATTCGGGCATTAATTCTCACTAACGCCACCAGGCTGTTTACCGCATCGGCGGCACGCTTTTCCTGCCAGAATCCCAACACGCTGCTTAAGAGGATAATGGCAATGATAATCACGGCATCGACGGGTTCCTGAAGAAAGAATGAAAGGATCGCCGCGCCCAGAAGAATTAGAATCAGAGGACTTTTAAACTGCGCAAGGAGAAGGGCCAACACATCGGTTCTCTTCGCGGTATGTAGGCGATTTGGGCCATAGATCCGGAGTCGACGCTTTGCCTCTGAGCTTGTGAGCCCCTTCGGACCGGTGGCTAGCTGTTCCATCAGTCTGCTCGCGGGCAAACTCCAGAAGTAATCGAGCTCCCTATATTTGGACATACTGAGTCAGCTCTCTGGCGCTGCGAAAACGCACCCAAGACTGTGCAGGATTTCTCACCAAAGGATGAGTTCTTGCGCCTTTGCCAATAAAAACGGCCTCAAGATCTCGGTACGTTTATTGCCGTCTCACAATATGATCAGAAAGCAATTTAGGAACCGGTTCGGTGGTAGGGAGCTGAGCCACGATGTCTGAACATATTTAAGCTAATTGCGGTTGACGATCCATTGATTCCCTCGTACGTCGGAGGGTTAATTCCTCCTTTAGCCAAAACGATCGAGGAAGACGCAAGCGAGGAACGCGCCTGGGCACAAAAAATAGGGGCTCAGTCAGCGGTTAAGACTCTGTCTTGCGTGAGAGGTTGCAGGATGATTGCCACCGTGAGCGAGCAGCAAGAGACGCAGTTACTGAAACGATTGTCACTTACGTCGAAGAAAGATCTTACGAAGGTGATAGAAACGTCACATTAAATAAATTGCCATGGCGAACATCCTTATTCTGGGCGGCGGCTTTGGCGGTGTAGTAGCTGCCGAGTCGCTTGCTAAGCAATTACCCAAAGAACACCAGATCACTCTGGTATCTCAGAGTCGGGAATTCCTTTTTTATCCTGACTTGGTACGCCTTGCGTTTTGTAAATGCGAACCAGACGACATCTCATTTGATTTGCGTGAGGCGATGCTTGACCGGCGAGTGCGGTTTATCGAGGCCGAGGTTGCTCACGTTGAGCCCGACACACGCCGCGTCAGTCTGGCGCACGGCGACATTGAAGGTGACCTTCCTTATGATTATTTGATCTTTGCACTTGGCCGACGACTCGCGACAGAAGGAATAACAGGCTTCTTTGAACACGCACATCATCTGTTGACAAAGGAAGACGCGTTAGAGTTTGGCGAAGTCATACGGAGCTTTCACGAAGGGCGGGCCGTCATCGGGCAATGCCCGGGTGCGCGCTTGCCGGTTCCAGTTTACGAAACCGCTTTCGCCCTGGCGCGATTGTTTGAACAGGGTGGTAGCAGTGAGCGCGTGAGAATTACGATCGTCAGTCCCGAGCCGCCGGGCCTTCAATTTGGTGACGAAAATGTGGCGCGCGCTCTGCGCAGCGCGCTGGATGAACACTTCATTGAGTACTTGCCTGATTTTTCCATAAATAAGGTGACATCCACTTCCGTCATTACTAGTAACGGTCATGCTATTAATTACAATCTCTTAATGCTCATACCGCCATTTCGCGGTCCGAGCGCAGTAACTGGAGTTGGCATCACTGACGACGAAGGGTACGTCAAGGTCGATCGGGCCATGCGCGTAGAGGGCGTAGAGAGAATGTATGCGGTCGGCGATTGTGTGAACTTCGATGGCCCAAAGCTGGGACACATGGCGGTACACCAGGCGGAAATTTCAGCGGCGAACGTTGCACTCGAGATTGCAGGCCTCGAGCCGATCCGCGCCTACGATCACGACATGATGCTGGTTATTGATGAGGGCGGAGGTGAAACTATTTATCTTCACAAAGGCCTGTGGGTTGACGAGCCTGCAATAGTCAGACAGGCTCGTTTCTGGAGTTGGGCTAAAAGAATTCACGAGAAGTACTGGCTGGCCAGGCACTCATAACGGCACACTCCGCAGCGTGCTTCATGCTGATTCCGTTCAGTTTTGAAAACTGTCGGGCCCTGCGTTGCTATCTCTGCGTTCGGAACCAGTTGTAAAGTTGTCATAACTTCCTCCTCTATCATTTGCCAGCGGGCGCTTTAGTTTCTCCAGCCACGTCTGCGAATGGTTCAGCATACCTAGTTGGACGTGCGACCAGAACCGGGCATGGTGACTGCCGCAAAACCCGATCGACATTAGAGCCAAAGAGCTTGCCAAGGCTCCAGCCGCTACCGCTCGCGCCCATGCAAATTAGATCGATCTCATGCTCCTTAGCGTAAGCCAGCACCTCCTCGTACGTTTTACCGGAGCGGACGGAGTTAACAACATTGCACCAGAGAGATGCCTCTTTCGGGGTCGCTCGCTGTAATTTGCTTGCGACGAACGTATAAGCGCTGCTACTACTCAACGCGGACCAGGCAAGCTCCGGTTCCAGGTGTCCGGCACTATCGAGCACGTGTAACAAGTGCACCTCAGCCTGATATTCCTGTGCCAGCGAACAACCGTATTTCAGCGCCAATTCCGAGTCAGGCGAAAAGTCATGCGCGACGAGCACGCGATGAAGATCTATTTCGCCCGTTGACAGGGCGACCCATTCAAGTTCATTGGGATGCGTGACAAGAACAGGACAGGGAGCGCTGCGACAAACCGTCTCAGCCGTGGAGCCGAGCAGCACCGCAGCACGGGGTCTTCGCCGTGAACGCATCACGATCAAATCGGCTTTTCTGGCTTGGGCCTCATTTGTGATGGCTAAGCCAACGTCATCCCCTTCACATACAACTCCTGTCCAATCCAGAGCCTTGAGATCACTGGCATCCAGACGCGTAAAAAGTGACTGCTGAAACAAATCCGCCGCACGGGAACCGCTTACCCAGTCGGCAACCGAGCCGGTTTGTTTACAATAAAGCAGAATCAGCTTTGCCTCATATGCCTTTGCTAATGCCAGAGCATACCAGAGTGCTTCATCTGCTTCCGTAGAGAGATCACTGGGACAAAGAATTCGTTCTATTTTGATCATTGCCGATTTCCTTTTGTTTGGTAGTTCGGCAATGCTTGTGCCGTCGGGAATGTGAGAGTTTCAACCAAAACCGTGCCTGAAATGCGGAAAAGCGCCTTTATCCCTGCGTAGTTTTTCACAGCTGTAACCGCCTACATCGGGACCAGACAGTCCGCTGCTACCTAACGGACTTCTCTTGCCCTGGTATCCATTGCAGCCAACTGCCAGCGAGCTGCCGCCTTTGAAATCTCCACGACTATCACTGGTACCACAATACACAAACCGAGGACCATCCAGTCGGTTTCATTCAGACGACTCGTACCGAGTACAACTGCCAAAGGTGAAAAATAGATGGCGAGGAGTTGCAGAAGAACGACGATGGCAACGGCAGCCCAGATAAATGGGTTTCCGAAGATTCCATCGAAAGCCGAACGTATACGCGAACGGCAATTGAACATGTGTCCAAGCTGCGCGGCAATGATCGCGAACAGTGCAACCGTTCGTGCATGCGCTCCAGGGCCATACGTCCGCAAGGCCCATGCGTACGCGACGAGAGCGATCACCGCGATCATGGATGCTTGCCACCCAATCAAGATGAGGAGCTTCTTTGATAGCAGCGACTTTGACGGATCGCGGGGGCGCTGCTTCATAACCTCCGGTGAAGGCGGTTCGACCGCTAGAGCGAGCGCCGGAAACACGTCGGTGACCAGATTCATCCAGAGAATCTGAAGGGGCATGAGCGGCAACGGCCAGCCTATTACGATCGCAGTGAAGATCATCACCACTTCCGCGAGGTTATGCGAAAACATCATGTGCACGAACTTGGTAATGTTCGCGTAGATCGTTCGTCCTCCCTCAATCGCCCGCACAATAGTGGTAAAGTTATCGTCCGCAAGTACGACGTCTGCAGACTCTTTGGCCACTTCGGTCCCGCGTTGGCCCATGGCTATGCCGATGTTTGCGCGTTTTAGTGCGGGAGCATCATTTACGCCATCGCCTGTTACCGCAACAATCTCACCTGCTTGCTGGAGTGCTTCCACGATTCGCAGTTTGTCTTCCGGTGAAACACGCGCAAAAACGTCTGTGGTGCGAGCGAGTTCGGCAAGGCGCTTTTGATCGATGCCAATAAGGTCACGAGCCTGAACAGCGTGGGGTTGACCCGCACCGAGTCCGAGTTCGCGGGCGATAGCGCGCCCGGTGTTAAGTTGATCTCCGGTTAACATGACAGTGCGAATTCCTGCAACTTGTGCACTTCTGATCGCCTCGGCAACGCCGGGTCGGGCTGGGTCGATCATTCCTACCAAACCGAGAAACGTATATCCGGTTTCAAGATCTTCGTCTGACAGCTGACTCATTCCCGCGGGGAAATGCTTGACCGCGAGCGCAAGCACACGCAAAGCACGGTCGGCCATCTGTTCATTGACCGATGCAAATCGCGCACGCGCTTCAGTATCAAGCGGACGGACGGAATGCGGCTCGCTCGCATAATGCGAACACGCCTCAAGTACCACAGCAGGCGCGCCTTTCAGGGCAGCAAAGTGTTGTCCATCAACTCTGCGATGAAGAGTGGTCATTCGCTTTGTCGAGGCATGGAACGGCTGCTCGGCCAGCTTCGGGTGCATTGCACGCTCATGCGAAACATCGAGGACTAACGCATCGGCAACCACCAATAGCGCGGTCTCAGTGGGGTCGCCGAGGGTTATAATCTCCTCTTTTCCCTCGGCCCGAAACACCGCCTCGTTACACAGCACTCCGATTCTCAGTGCTTGCTCGAGGAGTTCGTCGCCAGCGGCTGAGCACTCGCCTCCTGCGACTTCAATGGTGCGTCCATCCGAGAGGTAATATTCGCGCACCGTCATACGGTTCTCTGTCAGCGTACCTGTCTTGTCGGCGCAAATTACAGTGGTGCTTCCGAGCGTTTCTACCGCAACCAGCCGTCGCATAATTGCCTTTTGCTTTGCCATCCGCAGCACGCCCAAGGCGAGGATAAGAGTTGTGACAGCAGGCAGCCCTTCGGGAACAGCGGCGACTGCCAAACTGATTCCAACCTCGACCATCATCCATAGACCATCACCGCGCAACCAACCGGCAACCATCACCACAAATGCAACGGCCAGGACGGCGTAGACGAGTCGCTGGCCCAGTTGCGTCAAGTGGATTTCAAGCGGAGAACGCTCTTTCAATGACGTAGCAACCAGACGCCCTACTCGACCCAATTCGGTTTGGGCACCCGTGCCGATAACAACAGCTACTGCACGCCCTCCGGCAATTGCGGTACCGAGATAGATCATTGAGTGACGCTCGGATAATGGTGTGTCTTTCGGGACGTTTTCAATTGCTTTGTCGACTGGCGTGCTTTCACCGGTAAGGGCAGACTCTTCCGTCTGCAACCGATAACACTCCAACAGTCGAGCGTCGGCAGGTACGCGGTCTCCCGCATTCAGAATGATGATGTCGCCGGGAACGAGATCTTCGGCATCGACGGTTATTTCAATACCTCCGCGGCGAAGGCGAGTAGTCGTACGTGCCTGCTGGCGGAGGGCATTAAGCGCACGACCCGCCTGCCACTCAGTGACAAACCCCACCAGTGCATTGATCACAAGCACGACGACGATGGCTATCGCTTCAATCACGTCGCCATTGGCCCAGGCAATCAGTGCCGCTATCGCTAACAGAGCAATTACAAGGCTGGCAAATTGATCGATCACAAGACGCCAGGCAGGACGAGGGCGAATGGATTGGATGCTGTTTGGTCCGTATCGTGTCCTGCGCTCAATTACTTCCTCACTTGAGAGCCCTAACGCCGGATCAACACCCAAGGCGTTTGCAGCCTCCAGGGCAGCGAGCGAATGCGCAACTGACTCTTCCGCGACTGACCGTTCCAGTGGCGGAAGAGTTGGCTTTATCGTTGGCTGAGTTGCAGCGCTCATCGTATTGGGACTGGCTCATTTTTAAGGTGCAACGGATGTGCCGACAAGCACCGCAGAATACATTCGCAATTCCCGAGTTTGTTCGTCTCAAGTGCGAAAAGTTACCCACTTAAATGCGAGTAAACCCGCGTCTTCGCAACGTCAGTGAAATCAAAACGCTCAATGGCTCGAAATTGTGTTACCCCCGCACATGATTCGGCAGGTATAAGGCTTGCACTTCTGATGGTGCGCAAGTTGTAGTCACAGGTGCGGATAGCCGAGTAGAACGCAAGCGAGAGTACAGAGTTATGAGGGACAAATGAAGATCTTGATTGGGTACGACGGTTCAGAATGTGCTGAGGCAGCACTCCAGGATTTGCGACGCGCCGGCTTGCCGGCGGAGGCGGAAGGCCTGGTGATGAGTATCGCAGACGTATTTGTTCGATTGTCGATTAATGAAAATGTCGATAACACCTTTCCGATGTTTGTTCCGGCCGGAATCAGACGAGCACATCAACACGCTGCGGAAGCCGTTGCCGAAGCACGCGATGTCGCCGAGAGAGCGAAGACCCGCCTCGCGACGAATTTTCCGGGTTGGCAACTCCAATCTGAGAGTTCTGCCGACTCTCCGGCATGGGCATTAATCAAACGTGCCGACCATTGGAAACCGGACTTAATTGTCGTCGGTTCACACGGTCACACAGCAATGGGAGGTCGTGTGATCTTAGGAAGCGTCTCGCAGAGAGTTCTCTACGAGGCTCATTCATCGGTGCGCGTCGCGCGAGGCCGGGCAATCGTCGATGAGGTACCGGTACGAATAGTGGTTGGTTTCGATGGATCCAAAAACTCTAAAGCTGCGCTGGATGCTATTGCTGATCGCGCATGGCCCAAGGGCAGCGAGGTACGGTTGGTGGCAGCCCTCGATACAGTGTTCTCTGTCAGTGTTGTCCCTCAGGAACCCGAAGTTCTGAAGTGGTTTGACGTAAGTAATGAAAACGATCTGATTTCCCTGCGACAGATTTTCGAAGCTTCAGCAGACAAGCTGCGCAACGTTGGCCTCAAGGTTTCGGTCGTGTTGAAGAAGGGGGATCCTAAACGCCTACTTATCGAAGAGGCTGAATCCTGGAAAGCCGATTCCATCTTTGTTGGCGCTAAGGGGTTGAGGGGTATTGAACGGCTTCTACTAGGTAGTGTGTCAGCAGCCGTGGCGGCTCGGGCACACTGTTCGGTCGAAGTGGTCCGCGCTAAGCAAAAAAGGATTGAAGGAGAGACTTGATCGTTTGGCTACAGTTCATTGCGTGCACGGCACTGATTCGGCTTAACCTACCAGACAACCAAGAAACTCCACGTCTTCGCGAAAAGAAGAAGACATTATGACGGAACCAGTGATCACAATCGAGGCCTACGGAAAACGATTCAATAGTGAAGTGACTTCGCCAAACCACATGGAACTTAATCTAATGCACAATGCAAAGTCCAAAACTCTCAGGGGAACTGAAAACTGACACAGTGTTGTTAACCGAGGGGAATACGGCCCCTCCCTGCCATGGAAAACTTTCCTTGACTCGCAAACCCGCGTTTATCGCCCGCGGTATATCAAAGATATACCAAATGGGGGAGATCCAGGTGCATGCCTTGACTTCTGTTGACCTTGAACTCTATGCCGGCGAGCTGGTGGTGCTACTGGGGGCGTCGGGGAGTGGCAAGTCAACGCTCCTGAATATCCTCGGTGGTTTGGATGTTCCTACGAGTGGAGAGGTCTTCTACCGCGATCACAACCTGACCGTAGATGATGACGCCGAGTTAACACGCTATCGCCGCGAGCATGTCGGGTTCGTTTTTCAGTTCTATAACCTAATACCCAGTCTCACCGCGCTAGAGAACGTCGAGCTGGTAACAGACATTACTGAGAATCCGATGCGACCGGAAGAAGCCTTGCAACTGGTGGGCTTGGGCGACCGAATGCATCACTTTCCGGCTCAACTCTCGGGCGGTGAGCAGCAACGCGTTGCGATTGCCAGAGCGGTGGCAAAACGACCCGAAGTGTTGCTTTGTGACGAACCCACTGGCGCGCTCGATTGCGCCACCGGAAAGCTGGTTCTCGAAGCGATTGAGCGCGTCAATCGAGAGTTGGGAACTACAACTGCGATCATTACGCACAACGCCGCGATAGCCGATATCGCGGATCGCGTGCTGCGGATGCGCAGCGGGCAAATCACTGAGGTTCATTGCAACGAGAAGAAGGCTGCACCGGCCGATCTGGTTTGGTAAGCGGAGCAGCGGAACTGTGAAGGAGGATCCTGAACAGGCACGCCTAAAGAGAAAGTGACCAGTGGCAACCCTTGACCGAAAACTGATTCGCGACGTGATTCACTTGCGCGGGCAAGTTGTAGCAATAACGCTTGTGGTTGCATGCGGTGTTGCCTCATTTGTCGCGATGCGCAGTACCTATGATTCGCTCTTGTCTTCACAACAAACTTACTACGAAAGCTATCGGTTCGCAGAGGTGTTCGCACAACTGAAACGCGCGCCTGATTCCGTCGCTACAAACATCCAACAGATTTCCGGTGTAGCCAAAGCGGAATTTCGTGTGGTGGCAGATGTAATTCTTGACGTGCCTGGTTTGGAAGAACCTGCCAAAGGAAGGATCATCTCAATACCAGAACAACGTGTGCCGATGCTAAATGATCTCTACCTTAGGGAAGGGAGGTATGTGGAACCCGGCCGTAAAGATGAAGTTCTCGTCAGCGGGGCCTTCGCAACAGCGAACAACCTGAAGCCAGGAAGTACGATTTCAGCCATCATAAATGGGAGGTGGCAGAGCCTCCAGATTGTAGGCGTCGCTCTTTCGCCCGAGTACGTTTACGAGATCAGAAGCGGCGAGATGTTTCCGGATAGCCGGCGCTCGGGCGTGCTCTGGATGAGTCGCGAAGTACTTGGTCCAGCATTTAACATGAAGGGAGCATTCAATGACATTGTACTGACGCTGGCACCCGGCGCAGTTGAGGCCGACGTTATCCAACGAGTTGATGATGTGTTAGCAGGTTACGGTGGACTGGGTGCCTATAATCGAGCAGACCAGGTTTCGAATCGTTTTCTTTCAAACGAGATTGCCGAGCTTCAGATCACCGGCACTTTCATTCCCGGCATCTTCCTTGCGGTTACTGCTTTCCTGATCCACCTCGTGCTGTCGCGCCTGGTTGCTACACAGCGTCAGGAGATAGCAGTACTCAAAGCATTCGGCTACGGGAACTACTCGATCGGTTTTCATTATTGGAAGCTTGCGGGTGTAGTCATTCTTGGCGGTGTTGCGCTTGGAATTGGCGTCGGTTGGTATTTTGGTTTCAAGATCACAGCGCTTTACATGGAGTTCTTTCGCTTTCCGGTGCTGCGCTATCAACCTGAACCTGTCGTGATTATCACTGCTGTTCTAATCAGCCTGGCCTCAGCCTCTATTGGTGCGCTTGCGGCTGTCAGGCGTGCTGTGGCCCTACCTCCCGCAGAAGCGATGCGTCCCGAGCCGCCGACGCGATTTCGGGCTGGTGTTATTGAACGCATGGGTTTTCATAAAGTAGTGCCGACGTCTGTGCGCATCATCCTTCGCAATTTGGAGAGGCGACCTGGGAAAGCGATGTTGTCAATCCTGGGCATCGCGCTCGCCGTAGGGCTTCTCGTCGTTGGGTTCTTTCTGTATTTCGACACAATCGAGCGAATCATCGAGGTCCAATTCAATGAGGTCCAGCGGGAGGATATTTCCGTTGCGTTCAACGAACCGCGCTCGTCGAATGTCAAATACGATCTCGCGCACCTTCCCGGAGTAATCCGTGTCGAACCCTACCGGGTCGTGCCGGCACGTCTTCGGTTCCAACACAGAAGTCGCCGTACTGCCCTTCTCGGACTGGAGGCCGAAGGCGACTTGCGCCGCATAGTGGCGAGAGATTTTCAATCAGTCAGGCTGCCGCCAGACGGTTTGGTGCTTACCACAAAACTGGCTGAAATTCTTGGAGTAAAGCCTGGTGAAAGCATCACGGTCGAGGTTCTCGAAGGAGATCGACCAGTACGTGACGTCGTCGTCGCCGACTCAGTTGACGAGCTGACTGGGCTTTCGGCTTACATGGACCGGCGCGCCTTGAATCGGCTGCTGCAGGAAAGCGCGACGAGCAGCGGAGCTTTTATGATGGTGGATTCGCCTGACATTCCAGCCTTGTATGCGCGTCTGAAGCAGACGCCAGCGGTGAGTGCGGTATCGGTTCCATCAGTTGCCCTTGCTAATTTCAATGAAACTATCGCTAAGACGATAAATGTTTCTACGGCATTCTTGATCGGATTTGCGGTAATCATCGCATTCGGGATGGTCTACAACGGTGCGCGCGTTGCGCTCTCAGAGCGCGGACATGAGCTTGCTTCTTTGCGTGTGTTGGGTTTCACGCGGGGCGAGATTGGTTTCATGTTGCTCGGCGAGCAGGCGCTTCTGACCTTAATTGCCATTCCGGCCGGCATGGCTTTGGGTTATTCAATTGCCGGCTTAATAACGGTTGTGATCGATACCGAGCTTATTCGCTTTCCACTTGTTGTCAGTGCCAGAACATACGCATTGGCTTTTCTAGTCGTAACTGCATCGGCATGTCTTTCCGGCTACCTCGTGCAGTGGAGACTGCGACACCTCGATCTTGTCGCTGTTTTGAAGACACGAGAGTGAACAACGCAATGAAACGGATCTTAAATACATTGATTTTGGTTCTGCTCGCTGGCGCTGTGATCGCGCTGATAACGATCTGGTTGCGTCCGACACGGGCGAGAGTTGATGTTGCCAGCGCATCGCGTGGTCCCATGCGCGTTACTGTTGATGGTGAAGGGAAGACTCGTGTTCGCGATCGTTATGTAGTAGCGACCCCGGTGGCTGGGCAATTGCGTCGCATCACTCTTCGTCGTGGCGATGTGGTGGCGCGGGGGCAGGTAATCGCGCAGATCGATCCGTTGCCTCTGGCGCCGCTCGATCCGCGTCAACGTGCTGAGGCGATTGCTCGCGTCAATGCCGCTGAAGATGCCAGGCGCGAAGTCGACAGAATGATCGAACGCAGCAAGGCCATCTACGACCAGGCGCGCCGGGATTGTGAACGTTGCGAGGTTCTGGCCAGCAGTGGCGACATCTCCCGTCAGGAGTTGGAAAAAGCACAAACCACGGTTGCCACCAGCTTTCGCGAGTATGAAGCTGCCGTTTCCAAAGCAGAAGGTGCGGCACATGAAGTTGAGGCTGCGGCCGCTGCGCTGCTGGCAGCTACGCACAGTCAGAAACCTGCGGCAGCGGCTGTTAAAGTCCAGTCGCCGACGAGCGGGAAGGTTTTACGCTTGATTGAAGAAAGCGAACGTGTCGTCCTCGCCGGCGCTCCCTTACTGGAACTGAGTTCGCCTGCAAAGCTTGAGGTAGTGATCGAGTTACTTTCGCACGACGCAGTTAAGATCAGTCCCGGAGCGCTTGTAATGATCGAGGGTTGGGGTGGTCCAGAAGCATTAGAGGCGCGTGTGAGATTGATCGAACCGTCTGCTTTCACGAAAGTCTCGGCTCTGGGAATCGAGGAGCAACGGGTCAATGTTGTCGCTGACTTAACAACACCTTCAACCGCACTGGGTGACGGCTATCGAGTCGAGGGTCGCATAGTTGTTTGGCAGGCTGAGGATGTGTTGAAAGTTCCCGTCAGCTCACTCTTTCGTCGCGGCGAGAGTTGGAGTGTGTTTGTGGTGCAGGATGGACAAGCACACCTGCGCGACGTGGAGGTTGGGCAACGCACTTCATTCGAAGCAGAAATCAAGAAAGGTTTGGAGGTGGGCGTGGAAGTAATTGTTCATCCATCAAACCAGATTACAGATGGAGCGCGCGTGGACACAGCGAAAACGTGAAGGCCTCAAAGTGCGGCAAGATTGGAAAAGGAGTTGAAATGAAAACACTAACAAAGGCAGTCACTTATCATGCATCGCTCGAATATCCGCCGGGCGCTCATGGGTTCCGAGTTGGCCCATGACGCAAAACGCATCTATCCACGCAATCTCGAAATTCCTGCAGGCGGCGGCGTCGGGACGGCGCGAGCAATCGCGCGCGCTTACAGTGTTTTTGCCACGGGAGGAAAAGAACTGGGGTTGCGTTCGGAGACATTACAAGAGTTGTCAGCTCCGGCAATTCCCTCGACGCACGGTTTCTACGACGAGTGTATGAAGAGCGAGGTCGAGTTCTCGCTGGGCTTTATGAAAACGAATCCAGGTTTCCCTTCGGCAATCCCGGCTCGTTCGGCATGCCCGGAGCGGGTGGTTCGCTTGGCTTCGCCGACCCGCAAGCACAAATTGGCTACGGATACATTCCTATCCGTAAGAGCGTGGCACTGGGAGGCAATCCGCGGGATGTGGCGATCAGAGAGGCGCTGTATTCGGCAACGCCCGCAGAGGGAGATCGTTCGCAAACGATTAAAACGTTTTTCTTACACTACTCCTACGTTTTATCCAGTTCTCCTCCCTGACGGTCGCCATTAGAGTACGACGTTATTCTTATTCCTGTCTGAGAAACGATCTCTCAAGATAATTACTGACGATCCGATCAATCCCGCGACCAGCAGACCGTAATCCTCACTCATTCCCAAAGAGATCGCTGCCCAGACACCAATGAAGGACCAGGCCAATGGTATTGCCACGATGTAAAGGGGAACTCTGCGATTGGTCCAGAGCAACATGCCAAAGGTGAAAATCGTTGTCGGGCAGGGAAGACCAAAAGTCGGCGCTGATGGATATCGATGGCCGATCCAGTATCCGAGCGCCGGATAAATGACGAGTGCGTAAATGAGGAATGCGCTGCCAGTAATTCCGAACAGATCTAGTCTGAACCGAAATCCAAGATTGTTTTTCCAAACGCCTGCTGTGAAAAATAGAACGCCTTGCAAGACAAAGAATGCTGCGAAGATCAGAGCTGCTCTGTTGATGACCCTAAAGAACCATAAGTGATAGACCAGGCCCATCCAGAGCCAGAACACGGAAAGGATAATGCTGACGACTCTGCTGAGGTCTGCCTTCCGCTGTAGAGCCAGGCAGAGGGCGAGTATGGCGAGCGCGTAAAGGAATAGTTGCGCCGGCCAAACGGCAACGTTGTATCGTTCGAAGACTCCGAGGAATTGATCGATAGTGAACGGAATCATACTGAACCGACTCTTCGTCCGATTGGGACGAAATGTTTATAGAACGTCGAGTCTAAAAATCTTCCTCGCTCGGTGAGAAGCGAAACATGGCCAATTTCTTTTCCGGAAACATTGCGCTCCGCCGGAGCGCGTCTCGCGGGAATTTATTGCGTTGGCTATAAACATTTGGCTCCTCCGGAGCTAAGAACATAGTTCCAGATAAGCGAAGAGCATCGAAGGCAGTAGCACTAATCCAATAAACAGTTCCGAAGGCATCATGTTACCTTTCCTCATCTGACGCTCCCGCCGACGACTGCACTTTCAGCCGCGAATGGCAATTTCTTCTCGCTTGGCGATGCCAGACCTGTGCTTTTTTCTTCGTCGGCGATCACAAGTTGCGTCTTGATGGCCACATCCGGATTGAGCGAGACGGACGTGATGCCCTGTTTAACCAGCCATCGCGCAAAGTCTGGGAAATCTGAGGGTGCCTGGCCACAGATGCCAATCGGCTTGCCAGCGCGTTTGGCTTCATCAATCACCTGAGTGATTAGGCCGAGAACGGCAGGATCCCGTTCGTTGAACAAATGTGAGACGGTGCCAGAGTCGCGGTCGATTCCCAGGACGAGTTGGGTTAGATCGTTTGAGCCGATCGAGTACCCATCGAACACTCTCAAAAAATCGGCAGCTCTTTCGACGTTCGAAGGGAGCTCACACATTACATAGATTTCCAATCCGTCACCACCCTGTTTCAATCCGTGTTGGGCCATTGCCTCAATTACGCGCTCTCCTTCCTGGACGGTGCGGCAGAAGGGAATCATGATCTTGACGTTGGTCAGCCCCATGTCCTTGCGTACTCGCAGCAGCGCGGCACATTCAAGCGCAAAACCATCCGCATACCTCGCGTCGTAGTAGCGTGAAGCGCCACGAAAACCGAGCATCGGGTTTTCTTCTGCTGGCTCAAACTCACTACCGCCCAGCAGACGTGCGTACTCATTCGTTTTGAAGTCGCTGGTGCGAACAATTACTGGTTTCGGATAGAAGGCAGCCGCAATCCGTCCCACGCCTTCGCTGAACCGGCGTATAAAGAACTCACGGGGATCTTCAGCGCCGATGCGAGATGCAATTTCTCTAACGGCCTGCTGATCTTTCAACTTCGGGTAACGGGCCAGGGCCATGGGGTGAACACCGATGTGGTTCGTAACTACGAACTCAGTGCGTGCCAGTCCTACACCGGAATTGGGGATGAATGAGAGTTTAAAGGCCTGGGAAGGATCGCCTACTGTGAGCATCACCTGAGTCCGAGTTTGCGGAACTGCCGACGCGTCGATTTTCTCAATTTGAAATGGCAGTACACCGGGATATACGTTGCCCTCCGGGCCCTCCGAGCAGGCGACGGTAACCTCATCGCCATCGTGAAGCACCTCAGTTGCATTACCAGTGCCGACAATACATGGAATGCCAAACTCGCGTGAAACAATCGCCGCATGAGCTGTGCGTCCACCCTGATCGGTGACTATAGCGGCAACGCGGCGCATCACCGGTTCCCAATCCGGATCGGTGAGTCTCGCAACAAGGACATCTCCCGCTTCGATCTTTCGCAGTTCAATGGTTTCGCGCACAACACGCACACGACCGGCGCCAATTTTTTCGCCGACTGCCTGCCCCTTCACGAGCGGCAGTCCATGATCGCCTTTAAGGTGGTAGACCTCCGCCACTGCGCTCCGCGGCTTAGCCGAGTGAACTGTCTCAGGCCGCGCCTGCACGATAAACAAATCGCCAGTGAGTCCATCTTTGGCCCACTCGATATCCATCGGTTGCGGATGCCCAGCAAGTTCCGAATAGTGATCCTCGATCAGGCAGGCCCAGTTTGCGAGCTCTAGAACGTCATCGTCGGTAAGGGAAAACTTGGTTCGCTCTTCCGCTGGCGTAGATTCGCTGCGAGTTGTGCGGCTACCGTCCCCATAAACGAGGCGAACTTCTTTCGTGCCAAGTTGGCGGCCAATAATTGACCGAAAGCCAAGCTTGAGAGTTGGTTTGAAGACAGTCCACTCATCGGGCGTAACCACGCCTTGGACCACAAATTCCCCTAAGCCAAAGGAACTATTCACCAGCACCACGTCGCGAAAACCTGACTCTGTATCCAAGGTGAAGATGACGCCAGAACTGGCCTTGTCGGAACGTACCATCGGTTGTACACCAACTGAAATCGCTACCTTCAATTGGTCATAACCCAGCCGGGCGCGATAGCTGATTGCGCGGTCGGTAAATAGAGAGGCAAAGCATTGGTGGACGGCACGCAGTAAAGCCTCTCGCCCGCGAACATTGAGAAAAGTCTCAGCGGCTCCAGCAAAGGAGGCCTCCGGCAAATCTTCCGCCGTAGCAGACGACCGAACCGCCAGTTCCGGTTCGCTACCGAGACGCACACACAGTTTGTCGTAAGCAGAAACAACGGCCTTTTGTAATTCATCAGGCAATGGTGTTTCGAGCACAGCTGACCGTGCAGCATGTCCGCGGATGTTGAGTTCCTTGATGTCCTCATGATCAAAGTCTGAAAGCAAGGAGCGGAGCTTATATTCGAGATGATCTTGCACGAGGAGCGCGCGGTAGGCATCTGCAGTGGTTGCAAATCCATCAAGCACGCCGATGCCTTTGGCTTTCAAAACATTGAAGAGTTCGCCCAAAGATGCGTTTTTACCACCCACAAGTGGCAGGCTCTTTAATGTGATCTGGTCGAAATCAACCGTGTAAACCGGACTGCTCTTCATGCCGGTCCCTTCGTTTCTCTTCGATAACTTTCACTTATATCTGAGACAGCAAGGCGCATGCCGACTGCATCTGGGTTGTGCCTGCTGGCAGTAGCGGGTGAAGAGAAGGACGTTCTCAATCTAACGGTTGTTGTCCCTGCGAAAACCCGCAGAACTGGGTGAAACTTCGCACTTTTCGACGAACTCGGCTTTAAACAACCTCGCAAAATTATGAAGAGGAATTGGCACACGCAATGCACTCAGGAGGGTACCAATTGAGCGTTCGCCCCGACAGTTGAGAGGAAGGTCACCTCACTTGCGAGGACAAGAATATGAAGGAGCAAATGAGGATACTGATTGGATACGACGGTTCGACTTGCGCCCATGCAGCGCTTGATGACTTGCGACGTGCCGGACTGCCACGCAACGCTGAAGCGGTGATCCTCGCGGTAACAGAAGTCTGGTTGCCGGCTCTTCCAATTAAGGCGTCTGTCAAAGCGGCCGAATCCTTTGCCATCCCTATTACAAACACAAGGTCACCCCAGGCCCAGGTTTCAACCGCAGTTGCTCCCGTAAGCGAAGCGCGTTCTCTCGCCGTTGAGGCGAAAGCTCGCCTCCAGACCCGATTTTCAACTTGGGTCATAAAGGCCGAGGAGTCGTCGGGCTCACCGTCTCATGAAATTCTGAAACGAGCTGCTGAACTGAAACCACACTTGATAGTTGTTGGTTGCCAGGGTCGCTCGGCTCTCGGGGGGTTCTTGCTGGGTAGTGTATCTCAGAAGGTCGTCAACGAAGCGCATTGCACAGTTCGAGTATGCCGAGGTAGCGCTTGGAAAGATGGTTCGCCAGTCCGCATTGTAATCGGCTTGGACGGCACTCCCAGTTCTGAACTCGCTGTTAATGCGGTCGCCTCACGCGCGTGGCCTATTTCAAGCGAAGTACGCCTCGTCACCGTTGTCGACGCCATTAACGCTGAAACCAGGGAGAATGTCGTCTTACAACTGAAAAAGAACTCGGCGCGCAGCATGAAGCGAGACACAGTAGAGGAGTTCATGAAAGAAGCAACTGAGAGATTGCGTGGAGCACAACTCATTGTATCAACTCGAATTGAAGAGGGTGATCCAAAACACGTGCTGATCGCAGATGCGGAGGAATGGGGTGCCGACTGCATTTTTTTAGGTACGTCCGCTGCGAATAATCTGCTTGAGAGATTTCTGCTGGGCAATGTCGCTACCGCTATTGTTTCCCGTGCGCATTGCTCCGTAGAGGTCGTGCGCTGTGGTTATTAGTAGATCCACCCTCGACGCTCAAGCCGCCGGCTGTGATATTCGCATACGCAGATCAATACATCCCCCTCCTTAAGAGCGCTCGCGTTATCGAACACCTTTAGATGTTATGGCTGAACATTTGGGACCAATGACTTTAAGCCAGAAGCGAGCTGGCGTGTTGGCAAATGAGGATCCGCTCAGGAGCGACCTATTCAGTGCGGAACACCTCGAAGAGCATGCACGTCTGCTCGCAGCTGAGCATAAAGAAGCCGGCCCTGGTCGCGGGAAGAGTCTGTTACCGCGGCTTGAAGAGAACGAACGTATTCTCATCGCCGCCTACAAAACAATCTCGAATGTTAGCCGCGGAGGCGAGTTAACACCGGCGGCGGAGTGGCTGATTGACAACTTCCATGTCGTCGATGAGCAGCTACGAGAAATTCGTGAGGATCTTCCGGAAGGTTATTACCTCGAGTTGCCGAAACTTCGCACAGGTGAACTCGCCGCTTATCCGCGAATCTATGCTATCGCTGTGGCGGTGATTTCTCACACTGATAGTCGCCTGGATGTTGACAACCTGAAACGCTTTATCCGCGCTTACCAACTTATTACACCGCTCACGATCGGTGAAGTGTGGGCCATAGCCATTACTCTTCGTGTTGCTCTTCTTGAAAATTTGCGTCGCATTGTTTCGCGTACCGTAACCTCACGAAAGAGCAGACGGGAAGCGGACGCGCTCGCTGACAAAGTGTTGGAGAAGCACACGCTACCCGCGGATCAGTTGATCAAATTTCTTGATAGAAATCTTAAGACGGAAGCGGATCCAGCCTTTGTGGTTCAGTTCACTCAGCGTCTCCGCGATCAAGGTCCAGCAGTCACAGCAACGCTCGAATGGCTGAACCGGCAGCTTGCTCGTAAAGGCAAGACTACAGAGGAAATTGTGCAGCTCGAGCACCAGCGGCAGGCCGCCGCGCAAGTCACGGTCGCCAACATAATAACCAGTATGCGACTTCTTTCCACGCTCGACTGGAAAGAGTTCTTCGAAAGCGTGAGTCTGATCGATCCCATGCTCAAGGAAGATCCGGCCTGCGCCTACGCTCTGATGGATTTCGCCACGCGTGATCATTATCGGCACGTAGTTGAACGCCTTAGCAAAAGCACGGGGCTGAGTGAGCTGGCAATCGCCCGCAGGGCATTAGACATGGCCGCCGAGGAGCAACAGCACCAGGGTGGCTCAAGACCCGAAACACACGTTGGCTATTACTTCATCGACGAAGGTCTTCCCAAACTCGAGAAGGCACTGGGCTACCGGCCAGGCGTTGGTGAACGTATGAGTCGTCTGCTCCTAAAACATCCCACAATCGCTTATCTGGGAAGTCTTGTTCTACTCAGTATTGGGATCCTGACGCTAATCTTGATCTATGCCAGGTCCAGTGGTCTTAATTTTCTCCCGCTCGCAGCGATAGTCGCATTGTTTCTCATACCCGCCAGCGATCTCGCGGTGACCTTCGTGAATCGCGCCGTTTCTTTCGTGATTAAGCCGCAGCCTCTGCCGAAGCTAGATATCTCTTCGGTTCATACAGAATCGCCATGTACATTAGTGGTGGTCCCGACATTCCTTGTAGATCTCAAGGAAGTGCACGAACTGTTAGGAAGATTGGAGGTTCATTTCCTAGCAAGTGGGGCTGAGCATTTCTATTTTGCGCTGTTGACCGACTTTGTGGATGCTCCTCAGGAACAGATGCCTAATGATGAGACTCTGCTCGCAGCAGTGCAGCAAGGTGTGGATGTCCTGAATGCCCGATATTGTGTTGAATCGACAAGAAAACGGTTTCACTTGTTCCATCGCCGCCGGCAATGGAATGAGGCGGAAGGGAAGTGGATCGGTTGGGAGCGCAAACGCGGTAAACTTCACGAACTTAATCGCCTTTTGCGTGGCGCAGAAGATACGAGCTTTATCGTCGCAACGGTGGATAGCACTCTGCTCTCGCAAATTCGCTACGTCATCACGTTGGATTCGGATACCCAACTGCCCCGCGAGGCCGCGTCTCGTTTGCTCGGCACTGCCCTGCATCCTCTGAATCGGCCGCGACTCGATGAAGCGCTCGGCCGCGTGACGCGGGGATATGGAATACTACAACCCCGGATCAGCATATCTCTCGAGAGCGGTACTCGTTCTTTTTTTGCAAGAACCTTCGTGGGCGACACCGGCCTTGATCCTTACACGACTGCCGTGTCAGATGTTTACCAGGATCTCTTTGGCGAAGGGATCTACACAGGGAAGGGTCTTTACGACGTAGACGCTTTTGAAGGCGCCCTTAAGGACCGCATTCCCGAGAATATGGTCCTAAGCCATGATCTCTTTGAAGGTTTGTTTGCTCGCACTGCTTTAGTAACAGACATCGAACTGATTGACGACTACCCATCTGCCTATGACTTATACGCGCGCAGGTCACACCGTTGGACACGGGGCGATTGGCAGATCGCTCCGTGGATGTTTTCGCCCTTGCTTAAGTTCGTATCGCAGAGCAAACATCACCTTCCTTTAATTTCACGATGGAAGATCGCCGACAACTTGCGTCGAAGCCTGCTGGCCCCGGCGCAGTTGCTCTGTTTGATAGCCGCGTGGACCGTATTACCGGGTTCACCGGTTCTTTGGTCTGTCTTCATCCTGTTTGGTCCAATGCTGCCTGTCCCTGGCGCGTTGGTTGGCTTACTGCTAAATCGGCCGACTGGTGTGACGTGGAAAGACCACGTGGTGACCGGCTGGACTGACGTAAGCGTCGCTGCTTCACGGGTGACGCTCGAAATCACCTTCATGGCCCATCGGGCTTACATCATGAGCGATGCCATAGTGCGTGTCCTTTACCGCAAGTTAATTTCCGATCGCAGACTGCTTGAGTGGGTGACGGCTGCCCATGACCAGCGTGCTGCTGCTAGCGGCCCCTTGGCATATCTCCGTTTCATGTCGCCTGCCCCAGTGATCTCCATGGTTTCAATCGTGCTGATCCTATTCGTCAAACCTGTCGCGTTCGTTATTGCCGCGCCTTTTTTGCTTGCGTGGGCTGTGTCTCCATTTGTCGCGCATTGGATCAGTCGCGTCACTGTTGCACAACAGGAAGTTCTTACCGTTAAAGAAAAGACTATTGTACGCCGAATCGCTCGTTCCACTTGGCGCTACTTTGAAATGCTGGTTGGTGAGGAAGATCATTGGCTGCCACCCGATAATTACCAGGAGGATCCGCAGCCGGTGATCGCGCATCGCACTTCACCGACCAACATAGGTATGTTGCTGCTTTCCAGCATTGCGGCTCACGACTTTGGTTACACGGCAACGCTGGAGTTTATTGAGCGTCTGGAACTCACCTTTACAACACTTGAAAAGCTACCTCGCTTTCGTGGCCACTTCTTTAATTGGTATGACACGCGCACGCTCGAGCCGCTGACGCCGCAGTATGTTTCAACCGTCGACAGCGGCAATTTGGCGGGACACCTACTCGTAATCAAACAGACATGTATCGAACTTCCTGACTACTCGCTCCTAAACAAGCGCAGCCGAGAAGGCCTGGCTGACACGGTCAAAGAGATGACTAGCGAGGTCGAGAAACTCGATACGTCGAAACAGCGCACTGATGTCGTTCCTGCAAAACTCCTTCGTGACGAGCTCGCGCATTGTGGACAGTTGGTTTTGGAAGAGCCGGGAACGGTTTCGGAATGGTCGAGCTTCTTCGAGAGACTGGGCCAGGACGTATCCAAGATTCACGACATTGTTAACGCTCTCGCCCATGAGCACGGAAATGAGAACCTTGCTGAACTGCGGTTCTGGGTGGAGGCGCTCCTTCATCAAACGCAGGGCTTCACGCGTGATCTGCAAACCCTCTTGCCATGGGCCAAACCATTAAAAAAATTACTGAATCTCGACAGTGACGGCCTCTCTGTAGAGTTGAGTGGAAGATGGCGAAAGATCAAAGAGGGGCTGGAAACAGTGCCTGCGCCCTCACAGCTGGCTGCAATCTGTGATCGCGCGCTGATCGAACTCGCGGCGTTTCGACCGGAACTTGAGGCATGGCTGGCATCACACGCGTCCGGACAACCAGATATTGTTGCCACTTTGGACAGGTTGACTGCGGCAATGGAAAAAACAGCTGACGCCCGAACATCAATCTTGGCGCGAACCACCAGCATTGCTCGGCTGTGTGAGCGATTTCTTCAGGAAATGGACTTTCATTTCCTGTTTGATGAAAAGCTCAAGGTACTAACCATTGGTTACAAGGTCAGTGAGGGACAACGCGACAACTCTTTCTATGATCTGCTGGCATCTGAGGCACGCCTGACCAGCTTTGTAGCAATCGCGACTGGGGACGTTCTACAAGAACACTGGTTTCGGCTGGGGCGGCAACTCACATCGGTAAATGGCATGCGTGCGCTGATTTCATGGTCGGGAACGATGTTTGAATATCTAATGCCCCTCCTGGTTATGCGCAATTACGAGGGCACATTGCTGGATGAAACTTACCAAACTATTGTCGCCGCGCAGATAAGTTACGGTCGTCAACATGGTATTCCATGGGGGATTTCCGAGTCGGCCTACAATGCACGCGATCCTCACCTCACATACCAGTATGGACCTTTCGGAATGCCCAAGTTGGGCCTGAAGCGCGGTCTTGGCGAAAATTTTGTGGTGGCTCCCTACGCCACGATGCTGGCAGCGATGATTAGACCTCACAGCGCCCTCACTAATTTGTCGCGGCTCGAACGGGAAGGCGCACGATCACGCTTCGGGTTTTATGAGGCAATCGACTACACGTCCAACCGGTTGCCGCCTAATCAACGATGTATTCTAGTCCGCGCCTTCATGACTCATCACCAGGGCATGAGCATGGTTGCGCTTGATAATCTGCTGCACGATCAAATTATGCACCGGCGTTTTCACGCGGCGGCTGCAGTTCAGGCAAATGAGCTTCTTTTGCAGGAACGGATTCCGCGCGCCGTACCAACGGCTCACCCGCGCGGTGCCGAAATCGCCTCCCGCGCAGCGGTCGGAATGCCTGCCGTTTCGGCCGTGCGCCGTTTTGCCACTCCAGATCTTCCATGGCCGGAGACGCAGCTCCTTTCCAATGGCAGTTATTCCGTGATGTTCACAACCGGCGGCGGCGGTTACTCTACATATCGGGGTATCGGCGTGACCCGCTGGCGCGAAGACCCTACGCGCGATCACTGGGGAAGCTTTTTTTACCTGCGGGATGTGCGAAGCCACGCTGTTTGGTCAGCCTCGTATCAGCCGATGACAAGAACACCAGAGCTTTATGAAGTGTCATTTGCTGAGGACAAAGTCGAAGTGCGGCGTCAGGATGTAGGCATCCACACGCACACAGAGTTAATTGTATCAGCAGAGGACAATGCCGAAGTTCACCGCGTATCTATAACGAATCATTCATCGCGTGCGCGCGAGATCGAATTCACGAGTTTCTGTGAGGTTACACTAACGAATTCAGCTCACGATGCAGCGCAGCCGGCGAACAGCAACCTATTTATTGAAACTGAGTTTGTGCGTGAAGAGGATGCTCTGTTTGCGAGACGCCGCCCGCAATCCGACAATGATGATCAGTACTGGGCTGTACATACGATAGCAGTTGAAGGCCAAACTGTCGGAGCCGTCCAGTTTGAGACGGATCGGAGTAGATTTCTGGGCCGTGGCAGGACTCCTGCAGAACCATCAGCGGTAATGGAAGATCGGCCGTTATCAGGAACGGTCGGACCGGTACTCGATCCCATTCTAAGCTTGCGGCATCGCGTTCTGCTTCAGCCTGAAGAAACGGCACGAATCACTCTGGCTACGGGCGTCGCTCACTCGCGCGAAGATGCCTTGCAACTTGCCGACAAATACCATGACGTTAATGTCTTTGAACGCGAAGCGCGCCTTGCATGGACCAGAGCGCAGGTTGAGATGCGTCATCTTGGGATTGATGCCGAAGAAGCACACCTGTTCCAGCAGTTAGGTGGACGCGTGCTTTACGCGAACCCCACATTGCGGCCGCGACCATATGTGTTAGGTCTCAACAGCCTAACTCAAACTGAGTTATGGAAGTACGGCATCAGCGGTGATCTACCCATCCTATTAGTGCGTATCAATAACGCCCGAGATCTCGATATTGTGCGACAGGTTGTACGTGGGCATGAATATCTTCGCCTGAAAGGTCTACTCATCGATCTCGTAATTCTCAATGATCAGGCGCCCAGCTACCGTCAGGAGTTGCAAGAGAATTTGGAAGCACTCGTTAGCAGAAGCGGATCCAATCACCTAATGAACAAACCGGGTGGTATCTTTTTGCGCCGTGCTGATCTCATGCCGGAAGCGGATCGAATTCTATTGCACACCGTTGCGAGAGTAGTGCTCGTGACCGAACGTGGCTCGCTCTCGGATCAGTTGCTTCGCTCGGAGCCTCAAGCCGAACTCCCACCGCCATTCATTCCTCGATGGCCTCCAAAGCTCGAGGGGGAGCCACAGGCAAGGCTTCCTGAATTGCTCTTTTTCAACGGCCTTGGCGGCTTTAGTCGAGATGGTCGAGAGTATCTGATTTTGTTAGGCGAGGGACAGTGGACACCTGCACCGTGGTCAAACGTAATAGCGAACTCCATGGACTTTGGTTTTCTTGTTACTGAAACGGGTTCCGGCTTTACCTGGTCGGTCAACAGCCGCAATAACCGGCTCACCCCTTGGACCAATGACGCAGTCTCTGACCCTCCAGGTGAAGTGCTGTATTTGAGAGACGAAGACACAGGCGCGATTTGGACGCCAACTCCGCTGCCGATCCGCGAGGCTGCGCCGTACCTTATCAGGCACGGACAGGGTTACACGATCTTTGAGCACTCGAGTAATGGGATCTTTCAAGAACTGTCAATGTTTGTGCCTTTGGACGCCACCGTAAAGATTATGAAGTTGCGTCTGCGCAATCGTAGTGCACGAAAGCGCCGGCTCTCGCTAACGACCTATCAGGAGTTAGTGCTCGGAACACAGCGTAGTTACTCGGCACCTTTCATACAAACGGAAGCTGATGCGACGACAGGGGCCATCTTCGCTCGAAACCCTTACAACGATGAATTTGCCGGAAGAGTAACTTACGTAGCGACGAGTGAGAGCAACCGAACGGTGACCTGTGATCGCAGGGAATTTCTCGGTCGTAATGGCTCGCTCGCGCGCCCTGTCGCGCTTCGGCGGACATCGCTCTCCGGTCGAATTGGAGCAGGGCTTGATCCGTGTATCGCCATGCAATCTGTGTTCGAGCTCGCACCTGACGAAGAGCGTGAAATAATTGTTTTGCTGGGACAGTCGGAAAACGTGGATGAGGCGCGAAACGTCGTTTCCACGTATCGGCAACTCACTACCGTCAGTACTGCCTTTGAAAACGTCGTTGCTTACTGGGACGAGTTAGTCGGGTCTATGAAGATCAGCACACCTGATTCGGCGCTGGATCTCATCGTAAACCGCTGGTTGCTCTACCAGGTATTGTCATGTCGTCTCTGGACGCGCTCGGCTTTCTATCAGTCAAGCGGTGCATATGGTTTTCGCGACCAACTTCAGGATGTGATGGCCCTTAGCTACTCAAGCCCCGAGCTCGCTCGTGAACATATTCTTCGCGCAGCTGGGCGTCAGTTCAAAGAAGGTGATGTACAGCATTGGTGGCATCTCCCAACGGGGCAAGGATTGCGATCACGTCTTTCGGACGATCGGCTCTGGCTGCCTTACGTAACTAGCTTTTATGTGAAGGTTACTGGTGACGCTACTGTCCTTGATGAGAATGTTCCTTTCCTCGACGCTCCGGTCCTCCAACCTGATGAGCTGGAGTCTTACAGTCAGCCCAAGACTGTGCCTATTACCTCAAATTTGTTTGAGCACTGCGTCCTCGCTATTGAACGGGGTTTGAGTGTTGGCACTCACGGTCTGCCGTTAATGGGCACTGGCGATTGGAATGACGGGATGAATCGCGTCGGATTTGAAGGTAAAGGCGAAAGTGTGTGGCTGGGCTGGTTTTTGTACTACACGCTCGACGAGTTTTCTGTAATTTGCGCTGCGCGAGGAGAAACTGAGCGAGCCGATCGTTACCGCCAACACATGCGTGAATTAAAGAACTCGATCGAAGCCAACGGTTGGGACGGCGATTGGTACCTTCGGGCGTTTTTTGACGATGGTACGCCGCTGGGTTCATCAAGAAACGAGGAATGTCGAATAGATTCGATTGCGCAATCATGGGGCGTCATTTCTGGCGCGGCTGAAAGCGACCGCGCAAAGCATGCAATGGCTGCAGTGGACGAACAGTTGATTGTTCGCGGCGAAGGTCTAGTCCGATTGCTCGCGCCGCCGTTCAATAAAAGTGATTTGGAACCCGGATATATCAAAGGTTATGTACCCGGGGTACGTGAAAATGGTGGTCAATATACCCACGCCGCCCTCTGGACTTTGATCGCGTACGCGATGCTCGAGGACGGCGACCGCGCAGGTGAGCTTCTTGCGCTCCTAAATCCGATCAATCATTCATCAACCCGAGCGGGCTTACACAAATACAAAGTTGAACCTTACGTAGTTGCGGCTGACGTTTATGCCGCAGTACCTCATCAGGGGCGTGGTGGTTGGACCTGGTATACGGGCGCTGCTGGCTGGATGTATCGCGCGGCGCTCGAGTCAGTCCTCGGTTTCACATTGAGAGGAGACCTTCTATCACTGCAACCCTGTATTCCGCGAGCTTGGCCTGGGTATCAAATCAGCTACCGGCGAGGCAAAACGTGTTATGAAATCACAGTCGAAAACCCTTCGCGAGTGAGCAGCGGAGTGACGGGTATAGAACTGGATGGTCAGTACCTCGAAGTAAACAAATTACCTCTTGCAAATGATGGACAAACTCACCAGGTAAGAGTCGTCCTCGGCCCCAATCTTATTCCAGAGCCTGACCAGAAGCTCATGGTTTGGCACACACAGCCCCAAATCACGTCCTAAGAAGTTTCAATCGCATCAATTTAGGAAGGCTCTCTCGTCATAGTAGCTTGCTGCCGGAAGCTAAACAGTGAATCTTTGAATTGAGGATGCAGTAGCTTACTCAGCCAACCTCGCTTGGCCTCGGACACCGCGACATCGGAGCGCGTCACTTGCCCATTGTGCGCAGTTGCACGATGGCCAGTCATTTTGTTTATGTGGATACGGTAAAAGATCGGTGCCAATGAGTGAGGTTGATCACGATGCGCTTGTGAAATATAGGCAGGTTCCCACCACATTGCGCGCTTTTGCAAGAGTTCATGGGCATGAATGCGCGCGCATTGAAACTCCGGCGTATCGGGTAACTCTTCGTATCGACCAAATACAACAATACTCAACCACTGATTATCGCTATTCACTTCATCCAGCTCAAAGCAGACCAAGGGATTCGAACGCATCCACTCAGTCTTTTGCCCGACGGTGGTGAACCCATAAAGGTAGCTATCAGCAAACGCAAAGTGAATCGGAACAACGTAGGGCTGATTATCACGAGCACAGGCCAGTCTGCCAATCCTGGCGCTCTGTAAAGAGCGCCGACACTCAATGTCACTAATCTCATGGATAAACATGACTAAAGACTCACCTACAAACTTTCATCTAAATACGGCAAGAAATGTTCCGAGGTGACCGGACTATTTCTCTACCTTTCCCCGCCTTTTTCAGTGACCAGCAACCCCAAACTTGCGGAAACTTACGCAAGCCTTGGGTGAAAGCCCGCGGCTCTTACTTCGCTGCAAGATTGGGAAAGCCGTTCTGGCCAAGAGTGGCCGGCTTTCCTTTCCGCATTTATTCGGAATTCGTCAGCTGAATTCATAGGCATGTCCGTTGCGTGTTCTTAATTCGGAGAAACCTAAAATGCGATCAGAGAAACGCACTACGCGTTCAGCAAGTCTGAGTAATTGTTTAGTGCGTCTAGAACCTGGCTGGCCGGTAAATCATCTGGTTCCCTGGGCAATTGGGACCTTCGGGTATTGCATGGAATGCGGAGCGAAGATTGATTCACAACGATTGAAGCCACTGGTGTCGCTTCTATGCCTTGATTGTGAGGACGCGAGAGTCAGATGGATCTTATTTTCAGCCGTCCATGATTGCTGACCTTGGAGTGGGAATTAAGCGAATGGTAGCGGGCGTCCCCCTGCTAATAAGTCCTTGAGGTCTTCCCTGGTGAAGCTCACGACCCAAAAATTCTCGGATTCGAAATATGGAGGTGAAGTGTGAAAGTAATAAAGCTAATGTTGGCGGCACTCCTGATAGCACTTACTGCCACCTTGGCGCCATCCTCGTCTGCTCGAACGACAGCCGACGATGACACGACGGAGCGGCTTAATGCTGCGGCTGAAATGCTCAACGAAATCCTGACAGCACCGGACAAAGGTGTCCCACAAGATCTTTTGGACAAGTCGGCCTGTGCGGTGGTTGTGCCGAACGTAAAGAAAGGCGCCTTTATCGTAGGGGCTAAGTATGGTCGGGGCTTTATCGTCTGCAGAAAAGAAGGTGGCCGCGGCTGGTCGGCACCTGCAGGAGTGAGGGTTGAAGGAGGAAGTATCGGTTTTCAAATCGGTGGCTCTGAGACCGATGTCTTGATGTTAGTGATGAATCAGAGCGCGATCAATAAACTTCTGTCTAGCAAATTCACAATAGGTGGCGATGCCTCAGCCGCTGCTGGCCCTGTCGGTCGGACATCTTCGGCTGCGACGGATGCGCAGCTTCACGCTGAGATTCTCACCTACTCGCGCGCAAGGGGACTATTCGCAGGGGTGTCGCTCGAGGGCGCAACGCTGCGGCCAGACGACGATGCGAATCGGGATATGTACGTTAAGAAAATGTCGAACAGAGATATTGTCTTGGGCGCCGTGCAACCGTCGGCGGCAGGATCCAAATTAGTCGCAGAGCTGAATAAGCACTCTGGCCAGCGAGCGCGCTGATCCGGCATTCCAAGCTGTCTCGCAATCTCATGAAACTACTTCTTTGGCCTGGCTACAAACGAGGAGAGACAATTGCATGGCCAGTACCTTCGGGTATGCGCAGAATGAAGGTTACAATTGCCGCCTTACCTGTGCTGGGGGCTCTCGAGACAGGGTTTTCCAGCAGGCAGCCAAAAAACTGGGAAGGCGGCTAGGAAGTAACTGGTTTCCGTTAGCGCTAGAACTGAGCCGCTCGCAAATCCGTGGATCGGGGCGGGAATCGGTGAAGCTGCTACCGCAATGATGCCGTTCAGCATTCGACTCCCGGCGTCGTGATGGGCACGGTGGGTTACATGTCCCCCGAACAGGCGCAAGCGAAACCTGTCGACCAGCGCTCAGATATCTTCTCTTTCGGCTGCATCCTGTACGAAGCAACCATTGGTCGAAAGCCGTTCGCCGGTGACTCCGTCGTGGCCAAGACCAAAAACGACCTGACAAAAAACGATCTTCCGCCATCCCGCCGAAGATTGCCATCCTTGAGCTTTCATCGTTCTAAGCCCTTCTGGTAGAATTCCCCCGTAACGGTCAATCGCTCGGATGTGAATTAGGGTTCCTCGCCAGACTTCCTCATGTCTACCCAGGGCTCTTGGAATCCCCTCGGTATTTTTGGCTGGTCTCTGCACATCTAAGGCCCGCTAGACTCCGTAGTCGTGGTGGGGATCAGAGGTTCGGTGTGTTGCCCTCATTGCTCGTCGTTCAGGATTCCTCAACTACGCTCAGAGATAATCTCCGCGTATTAACCCCAAAAACTGTTCGCTGCAAGACGGTCGACTGGGACGCACTCGTGCTCGATCGTTTGCCACAGTGTAAGGCGCAATTGATTTTTGCTTGGGCGGTTCCCCTCGCGTCTCAGGCGATTAACTTCTTCAAATGGTTGAAGAACCATCCTATCTCGACGCCCATCCTGGCACTGCTGCCGAGGGAGATCGACGCGGAGATTCTGGGCACTGTTTCTGAATGTGCTGCTGATTTCATGCTGTGGCCAATTCACGAAGGCGAGCTTCGTCAGAGAATGCAACGGATACTGGGGGAGGGCAGTGAAGAAAGGGAATTCGAAACGGCGCATCGACGCCTGATGGAGGATATGGGGATAGACCAATTGATTGGGAACCATCCAGCGTTTGTTGAGGCCATTCAATCCGTTCCCCTCATTGCCAAAAGCGATCTCCCGGTGTTGATCACCGGACCCACCGGCACTGGAAAGGAATTGTGCGCTCGCGGTATCCACCATCTGAGCAAACGGCGGAATTTTCCCTTTATTGCAGTGGACTGCGGAGCGCTGCCCGACCATCTATTTGAAAATGAACTGTTTGGCCATGCTCGCGGCGCCTTCACCGATGCCCACTCCGATCAGCGAGGATTGGCGGCCATGGCCAACGGTGGCACGCTTCTGCTGGACGAGATCGACGCGCTCTCATTGGCAACGCAGGGCAAGCTTCTGCGATTTCTTCAGGAGCGTACTTACCGACCACTGGGCTCCGAACGATTTACCAAAGCGGAGGTCAACGTGATTGCTGCCTCTAACCGTGACTTAGAGCAATGCGTCCGGGATAGGCAATTTCGAGCCGACCTCTATTTTCGTTTGAACGTTATGCGGTTGGATCTGCCGCCGCTGGTAAAGCGCCCCACGGACATCCCATTGCTGGCGCGTCACTTTCTTCAGATCCAGTATCGTTCGCCTGGCCCGAAATCATTTACTCCGGCGGCGTTACGAAAGCTGGAACTGTATGATTGGCCGGGCAATGTTAGAGAACTTCTGAATGTTGTGCAGCGGGCCATAATCCTTTCTGAAGGAGCCTATATCCTCCCCTCTGATATTTCGTTTTCTATCTTTGATACTGCTTTGCAGGCATCCACCGATACTTTCCAACTAGCGCGCAGCCGGGCTATCGAGTCCTTCGAAAAGTGCTACGTCCAGGAGTTGTTGCAGAAGCACAATGGGAATGTCACGCGTGCGGCCGTCGAAGCGGGTAAAGATCGACGGGCCTTCGGCCGGCTCAAGAAAAAATATAAGATTTGAACACCGCACCTCTTCCGGGCGGAAGCTGACCCGCAGGTGGGTTTCTTTCGTCCCATCCCCTCATGTCATTCAAACCCTTAGGGATTAAGCCCCGAATACGGTTGAGCACGCCTTTCGGAGCGAGGCAGCTTTAACCCACCCAGGTCCGGCTCGGGACCGATCCCAGCTTGGAACTTCCAAATACTTGAGGAAATGCGTTGGCTCGGGTAATGGCGCTCTGTTTGCTGGACGAAGGTCAATGAAGTTGGACCGTCAAGGTGCCGTTATCGAAACCCCAAAACAAACAGGAGTTGGCGAGAGAAATCCTCGCCTATTTCCTGCGCCACCCGGAAGGGGCCGACGATCTCAAAGGGGTCACTAAGTGGCGACTGCTTGACCAAATGATCCATTACGCGCTCGAGGAGACCAGCGACGCGCTGGAGTGGTTGGTGTCGAAGGGTTACCTGGCAGTGGAATCGAAAACAGGATCGGAACGGATATTCCGCCTGAACAACGAAAAGCGCGAAGAGGCTGTCAACTTCACGGACATGGATCGATCCACCAAACACAGTTCGGAGTGACGAGCTAGTAGGGCGCCCAAATGTATTTAGTGATTGACAGACTCGTTGAAACCTTAACATCGGGTGGAAATGCAATCTTGTCAGCCGAACGGTTGGGTCCCAGGAAGCCCGCCGCCAGCATCGACATTCCTGCCATTGTCCTACAAATCACAATTCAGACAGCCAAAGGCGCCGGCCTTGGCCGCTTCGTTCGTGCCGGCGAGACCGTGGTGCGGACTACGAACACGATTGTGGTGGAGTCAACGGTTGATACTTTCTCAGCTAGCTTGAAATCGCTGCGAATTTCGCCGCTGCCGTTGAAAAAAAATCCGAGTTCCACAACTGCAAAGTTCACTGGCGATGACATTCAGATTAAGAACGTAACGAACCCGTCCAGCCCTATCGATTACACACTCGTCGAACATCCCATCGGGAAAACACAGTACAAGGTTAACCGGCCGACAGCGGAAATCATCTTTGGCAACGCTCAAAGCCCGGGAGAAAAATTGGAAGTTATGCACTGGACCGTGACCTGGAGAGACGAGATTCTGGGTGACAAATACTCGGGAAACATCGGCATGGAAGTTTGGGGGGACAGTTTCAATGTCGTCCGGGAACTCTGTCGCAGACTTCAAGACAAGTTGCAAGCGGATCGCGCTCTGTTGCGGACCAAGGGGTTTCAAAGTTTATTGCCGCTTAGCCTGGGGCCGGTGGAGAACGTGTTGCAGGCGGCTGCCACTGGTTCCACGTTTCAAGCCTGGAGGCAAGCCCTCGAATACAAATTCGCCTTCCAGGCTGAAGACGGTGGCGAGCTTACCAGCGGTATTCCCATTAAGCGAATTGACGTTGGAATGGACGACTTTATCGTTGAGGAATTTTCGGTCACATGACTCGTCATAACACAGAGGACTGAACTATGGCTGAAGTAATCACTGAGACAATTCTTCCAGGTACTTATATTGAGGTTCGAGCGGAAGGGCTGCTGACGATTGGCGCCATACCGACCGGGAACATCGGAATAATCGGTACTGCGGAAATGGGAAGCTCGCGGATTGAGAACCTGAGCAGTTATGAGGAAGGAAGGGCCAGGTTTGGCGAACCGGGAGAATGGGACGTCAGCGCCCCCGATGAAAACCTGAACCTTGTGCGCGCGCTGAAGTTGTGTTTTGACAACGGCGCCAGCACGGTCTACGCGCGGCGGGTCTTTGATGAAGCGACGGCTAAAGCCGCCACCTTCAGCATCACCAACGACACCAACGAATCAGTTCTGACACTAAGAGCGAAGACGCCAGGAACGGCAGGCAACCGACTGCAGATTCGGATTGAAGCGGGCGAAGCCCAGGAGAATGTCAGCAACGAGTTGGTCGCCCGCAGCAATGGAACTTTTTCCTTGTCGGCCCTGGAAGTTGTCATACCCGCCGGGGGAAACGGTAATGGAGCCTCCCCCAGCATCGGCAACGTGACCGTGCGAGAACAGGGGTTGGTCACAAAGTATCAACTCAAGTCATCGGCGGCTTCGTCGCAAGTAGTTCAAGTGAATCCTGCCAACCGCACGTTGACATTTCAGTCAGTGCCATCGCAGGCCGCGGAAATCAGGGCCAGCTACTGGGTGCCACAGGCCAGCTTGCGAAAAGTCACTTTGCGCCTGGGAAATTTACAGGAAGTTTACATCGTTCCGAGCATCTCCTACCTGGCCCAACGCCTAAGCGACGAAACGAATCCTTCGCGACTGGTTGACGTGGTCACCCCTGCCGGCCAGGGCTTGCCCAAGGTGACCACGAGGTTCGCGGCTTTTACCGGCGGCGAGAATGGGACCGTTTCAAAAGCGCACTATCAGACGGCCTTGGAAACGCTCGTGGAGCAGGATGTGCAGATCGTCGTTGTCGTAGGCATGCCTTTTTCCTCCATCAAGTCTGACGTTCTCGGACACGTTGAGAAAACGGAGAACCTGGGCCGTGAGCGAATTGCCGTTATCGGAGCAGACAACAGTGAAGTTGAAAAAATTCTCGACAATGCCAACGACATTGCAGACAAACGAGTCATCCTGGTTGCCCCGGGAATAAGGCAAACCGACCGCGCAACCGGAGCGATAGTTGACTTGCCGCCTTATTTCTGCGCGGCCGCAATCGCCGGGAAGCTCAGCTCATTGTCTCCCCACATTAGCCTGACCAACAAAACGCTGGCCGGTATCGAGTCGCTCGCTAGTGCGTACAACTACGGCGAATTGAAATCGCTGGTATTGAACAGGGTTCTCACGCTTCAGAAGAAGCGCGGCATTCGCGTGGTAAAAGGAATTACTACTGACGATGAGGCCTTCAAGCAGATCACGCTGCGGCGCATCGTCGACTACATCAAGCAGGGCACGCGCATCGGCGCCAATCAATATATCGGCAAACTGAACAACAAGCGCGTCAGAGACAATCTGCGCACGACCCTCGATAGTTTCCTGGCCGACCTTCTGATCCGCGAGTTCTTAACTGGCTACAAGCTGACCGTCTTTGCGGACCGCCCGATGGAAATTCGCGGAGAAGTCCAGGTCGTGATGGACCTCAATCCTACTTTCAGCATCGACGTCATCCGAGTAGTGATGAACCTGAGTTAAGGAGTAAGCAATGTTCAATACCAGCACTTTCTATGGCACTGACGGCATATTGACAGTGAGCGATCCTGACGGCTTCGAGGCAGACAAGTTTGCGGAGTATTTCGGGGAAGGCGGCATCGTCGGCCGCGTCACAAATGTCTCCCTGTCAGTCAACATTGACGTGAAAGCTTTTCACGAACTCGGCTCGCATGCCGCCAAGGAGTTAAGGGCGGGGAACATTTCGATCGGAGGCACAGTCGACCGGGCGTTTATCAATGGCGCACTCCTCAAACTGATGCTCGGGCAGTATGCAGAAAACGAAGAGACCGCTGCTTTCAAGATACCCAGCTTCAATATGAAGGTTAGCCTCGACAATCTAAAGCCGGAAGGCGATGCGGGAAACGGCGTCCTCACCGTCTACGGTGTGATCTTCAATTCCTGGCAATTCAATCTCCCCGAAGACGACTTCGTGCTTGAAAAATTGTCTTTCAAAGCGAAGCGGATTACCGCGGAAGATACCTCCGTCTAACTATCCGTTGGAGACTCTCAATGTTTGTTACTGCTGAAGAACTGCTGGCAGGCAGAGAAATGACTTTCGAAATTGATATTCCACCGGAGATCTTGAACCCCTCCGTGGATGGAAAAAGCTCGAATGGTCATTCATCCAGAAAGGTTCAACTTCGCCCGCTTACCGTAAGAGACGTTCAGCTCATCGCCAAGGGCGCAAAAGACGACGAGGTACTTACGTCGGTACTGATGATCCAGAAAGCAGTTGTCGCACCGGAGTTGAAGCAGAGTGAAATCGCAGGCATGCACAGCGGCCTGGTCCGTTTTCTTGTCGACAGCATTAATCAAATAAGCGGACTCAGCACGACGGAAGATGAAATGCGCGAAATAGTCGAGTCGCCTATTGTGCGGGCCTTCTTTGTACTGGCGAAAGAGTTCAATTGGACTCCGCAACAGGTGAAGGAAATGACGGTGGGGCAGATTCTCGGCTACCTGGAGCTGATTAATAAGACGAAGAGGATCTAGTGGCTGCCAATTTCAACACGTTTCTGGGAAGGATGACAGGGCCGTCGCGCCTTCGCTACGCGTTGCGCGAAAGCAGCCGGCCGCTTTTCAATCTCCTCACTGCCGTCAATAACTTTGGCGATGTAAAGACGAAACTTCCTTCAGAAGTGCTCGGCGGCGAGATTTTTGGCCTCTTGAGTAACCGTCTAAAGCAACTCCTGGAAGCTACAACCCAGGCTGAGACTGTGGTCAGCCGATCGCCCACAAGCCGGCGGACCTTGATTGACGATTTCACTTATCGGGAATCCGGGAAAACTTTGCTGACGGTTAGCGACTCGCCAGTCCGTAAATTGGTTGGTTCAGCAAACTCTGATGACGATGAACTCGCCCGTCTGAGAAGAATCATGGCCGAGCCGGCTTCACCCAGACTTCCGGCGGCGAGAGATCAAGTCTTCGCTACATCACGTGAGGGAGCAGCCGAGTCGGTCTTTAGTTTGCTCTCAACACCTGCGGGCGGAAACGTTCGGATGGTTTCGGACCTTGGCGAATTGCTTGCTCGCTACAAGCAAACCGGGAACGCCGAGATGCCGCTTCTTGAGAAGAAGCTCCGGCAGTATTGGAAATTGAGTCAGCCAGTTCACACCGACGATAGCAATCCGAGTGAATCCAGTCCGGCTAGTAACCTCTTGCAAACTTCGGTCCCCGGCTTTTCGGAGCCGCTCGCTTTCACGCCAGCTTCACGGCCCTGGGCCGAAGTGGTGGGCCGGGAACTCTCGAGGAAGGCACGCGCTGCTGGTAATCATTTCCCGGGCGACATTTCGAAAAGCACCTCACAGAGGTCTGCCGAGAAAGTTGAAATTCAGAATGTCTTCAACATAGAAGTCAGAAATGAAGCGAGCAGCGCGCACGGCCTCGACGACCTCTCCGAAAAAATCACCGAGATCCTAAACGAGCAGGCTTTGCAACACGGAATCGACGTTACATGAAGGTCAAACCAATGCTTGGAGAGTTTGCCCTCGACAGCATCGAATACATTGATTCGTCGGAGAGTCGAATACTGCTCGAATTACTCAGACGTGGTCCGACCGGCAATTTCGATGAAGTTGACAGTGAGCTATGAGCATTCGTGTTTCACGTTTACTTGTATAACGCAATTGCATAACCCGTATGAAGATCAAACCGATGTTAGGAGATTTTGCCATCGACGGTATCGAGTACATCGAGTCGTCGGAGAGCAGAGCACTGGTTGAACACCGCGTGCCGGGCCTTGCCGGAAATTACTTTCAGGACATGGGGACGAACCCCAATACGATCGTGATCATTGGCACTAAAGCGGGCGATGAAGCGCGCGACGAATTTCTGACTGGAATCAGGGAAATTTTCAACAAGGGCCAGCAGACCACCTTCGTCGCCGACATAAATACAGCAACAGATCTTACTGACGTGGTGATCGAGGATTTGGATATTGCTGAAACCAGTGGCGTGGCCGATAGCTTTCGCTACGTAATCAAGTTGCGGAAATACATTGAACCTCCCGAACCGCCCGCAACTGGCCTGCTGGATACAAGCATTCTAACAGACGGTTTGGCTGCTTTAGGGGTGATGGATTTACTGGATAACCTCGTCACCATTCCCGACATTGGCGATCCTAGCGCGCCACTCAATGGCGCGATGGACGGTATCAAGTCGGCGACCCAAGGGCTCGCTAACGCAACTACACCACTCAAAAACATCTTCGGTATTGAGTAACAAAATATGAGCAACGGTACCGGCCAAAGTATTGCGCTGTCTGCGCGAATACCCAACCCCGCGGATGTCGGGGGCCTGCTGGCCCAGTTTGGTGAGCAATTGGGAAGCCTTGATATACCTGGTCTACCTACCAGCGGAATTAGCCAACTAAGCGCTGGATTCAACATCGCGCTGCCTGACACTTCAACCTGGTCAAAGATAGTAGTTCCCGATGCCGCCTCACTTTTACAGGGATTCCCATCAGCTGGCGATTTGGTTGGTCCTCTGACTGCGCCGCTGACGCGAGTGCAAACTTTCCTTCAGACGGATGTGCAAGGTGAGTTGGCACGCCTGCAAGTCTCTCTTAATGCAATTGGCTCACCGTCTATCCCTAGTGCTCATGAGTTTCTTGAAGATCTATTCAAGCCGCTGACCATGGTTTCTGATGCGCTGAAGCAATCGGAAATCATGAACCTGATCACGGCCTTGGGCGAGCTTCTTGGAGCGAGCGAGATCGGGCAACTACCGGGGGAAATGAGCAACTTCCTCCTCCGACTGCAAACCGTCTTGCGCGAGCGCGTCAGCAACACCTTCCTAGCTATCGGCGCGGTTAGTTCTGCAGGCACTCTGATTACACAACTCGAGGCGCAGGTGGGAGAGGCGCGAAGCTGGTTTCTGCTCTCCGATACCGAAGCACGATTCCAGGCGGTGCTCGATGCGTATGGGAGTGGGCCAACCAGCCTCGCCGCACAGATAAGCGGGCTGAATGTGGGAGACGCGGCCAGCGTGGATGTGGTTCGCGGCCGCTTGCGAACTACTAATGAAGCCTTTGCTTCATACACCGGTCGCCTCGTGCGCGACCTGGCCTTCAGCGAGGCGTCCCTGACCCTGATCAACCCTGCCGCGATAGCGCCTGCCGTGAGCGCGATCGAACAGACCGTCGCGAATGTCGATGCTCAACTGCTCGAAGTGGTGGGGGATAGTCTGCGCAGCTTATTAGAGCGCATAAAGAATGCTTTGGTATTTGGCGGGGAGATCAATCTGGATCAGTTTCACACGCTGGTCAGCGACGGGCTGGGCCGTGCGCTGACTGAGCTCAACAAACTGGACATCGGAGGACTGACCCAAGTCCTGGAGGATTTCACCAGGACTATTACGGAGCCCTTCAAAACAATCGAAGAGTTTAAGGTTGAAGTCGAGGGTTTGGTGCGGAGCGGACTTCAGACCGTAGAGGATGCGGTCCGGCAGCTTGATCTGAGCCCGATTCGAGGAGCATTCGAGCAGGGACTCGCCCAGGTCGAAGGTCGGCTAAACGATCTCGACGAAATCTTTACCGGCGTACGTCTCGAGGTTGAGGCTGCGCTAAACCAGGTGAAGGGGGCGCTGGCTAGTGCAAAGAGTTTCATCCTTGATCCCGAAAACGGGTTGAAGAAGAAGGTCGAGGAAGTTTTCCAGTCACTTTTCGATCTGTTGGACCAATTGAATATCGGAGCAGTTGTGGACGAGATCAACGGCGTGTTGCAGCCGATGACCGTGGAGTTAGGCAAGATTGAGTTTGCGCCCGTCATTGATGCCACAGTCAGTGTGATCGACACGATTGTTGATGTGCTCAGCACCGTCGCGCCGTTGCTGGTTACCGACGATCTTAAACAGAAGCTGGGTGAAGCGACCGAGTTCCTGCGCCAAATCGACCTCGGCAAGATTGCCGAGTCGCTAAACGCAGTGTTCGACGAAATTCTCAACGCGGTTGACGAAGACGCGTTGGGACGGTTCAAAGAGGAATACAACAAGGTAGTTGCCGCCATTAACGAGCTCGATCCCACACCTGCCCTCGAGGCGATGCAAAAAGAAGTGTTTGACCCATTGATTGCTGAGCTGGAAAAGTTTGATCCAGCAGCACTGCTGGAGCCGGTGCAGACCGCTTTCAATGATGCCCAGAACGCGCTGAATGGATTCAACCCTACCGCAACATTGTCTTTCGTGACTGAGTTTTTCGATGACGTAATGGCCAGGGTTAATGAACTCTCGCCATCGCGCCTGCTCGCACCGGTTGAAGAGGCGCTGGCCGAGGTAAGGCAAACAATCATTTCTACGCTACGCATTGACGAGCTTCTGGCTTTACTCGATCAGGCCATTGGTCCCCTGAAAGAGTTGATGGAAGGCGTTGACGTGGCCAATCTCTTTAACGCAATTGAGCCGGGATTGGCGGAGCTCAGGACAGCGATCACAGAGTTTGACCCGTCTGAACTCATCGCTCCGTTGTCTGGAGCATTGGAAAAAATCTTCGAGGCGACCGGACTTGATATCCAACGAAGCGGTGTGAAAGCGCTATTTGAAAGCGTATCTGCCGCGTCGGGTGGCTTAAGTGCGCGGCTTACCTCACTTCCTCGCTTGCTGGAAGAAAAGGCGGCCGAATTAGGCAGGCTCGACGTGACTCAAGCGCTGCAAACGCTGCGTACAAAGCATGAGGAAGTGAAAGCGGCAGTTGCTGTTCACGCTAGCGCAGGCCCGCTCCATCTTGAGCTGACCGGCGAAGTCGCGCTGCTTGATCCCATGTCGGCGCTGGCGCCGGTAACGAGCCGCCTGTCTCGAGTTCAGACTGCCTTCACTGAGCGTGCTGCCGCATTGACCGGATTGGCAGGAGGGATTGCCCAGCCCCTTACCACCATTGATGGAATAGCGCAGTCTCTCAGCAAACTCCTCTCACCACTAACACTGCTTGAGGAGATGATCCGTGAACCTGTGCGCCGGCTCATGCCCGGTCGAGGAGACGGCAGTTTCAAAGAGGCGCTGCTGGCCTTATTGGATGCTATCGATCCCACCCGATGGCGAACGAAGTTACAGGAGCTTGCCGGCGCTATCCACGATAAGGCAAAGGCTCTACTTGGTGACCTGCTGATCAACCCGTTGCGCGAGACACTTCTCAGCCTGAAGCGCACGGTGGACTTGTTGGACATTTCCGCGTTGCGGGAAGCGATCGAAGGCGTCTTCAATCAAGTGGAGTCCACTCTTAACCAATTCGATCCGCGGCCAATCATCGAAGCAATGAACACAACCTATCGGCGAATTATCGAGTTGTTTGGAAAACTCGATCCGGCGCAATTCATTGACGAGATCGGGCGCCTCTATCGCGATGACGTTATCGGAGTGCTGAGGGCAATAAGTCCAGTTGAGTTGTTACTGCCGAGCCTGCGCGAGCTATTCACAAAGATCAGCGAGTTGCTGGTCGCTTTTGATATCGAATTGATCTTCCGTCCCATCCTCGACCGCTTGCGGGAGTTGCAGGTGCAGCTTGTCGAGGGACTTCAACGTGCTGATGCTTCGTTCGACAGGATGATAAGCACAATTGACTCGGCAACGAGTGGAGAAGTCTCCGTCAGTGTCAGTGTCGGGTAAGCCAGGTTTTTAATGAGAGTCCCGTCAGGAAAGTAAATCGTGGCTGGTTATCTCACTCATGTGATGGTGCTGATCAAAGCCGAAGCATGGCTCGGTGATTTGATTACTGCGCTGGAGCGCCGCCGAACCGCCCCGGGTACTTGTTTGAGCGACTTCGAAGAAGCGATGCTCGACCTGGCCCAGCGAAGTCGCTCGCTTCTGCGGGTTGATCCCGGCTCACCTCAACGTTTACCGGCAACCCGAATTGAAAATCGGGTTGGAAACGATCTTTCGAAGTATGCGCTGGTGGGTTCGATCGGAATGGATTTCCCAATCAATGGTTATGTACTGGCGCTAAACCGCGACTGGGTTTCGCGGACAATGCGACTCGGTTCTCCCCGGCGTGCTTATGTAAATGCCGATTCTACCTACTTCGTGCTCAACTTCATCAACGCTTTAAACGACTCCACTCTAGCCCTCGGTCCCGAACAGCAGCGCGCTATGCGCTCATACGCGCTCGGTCATTTGGCGGGCGTTGCCGCCGACGTGGTTTTGCAGCCGGCTATCAATTCGTGGACCTGGTCCAGCGAAAACAGTGACCATCTCGATCAACACCGGTTCAAGGTGCAACTTGACGGGCGCGTGGCCCACGGGTTTTTCCAACGAGACGATCTTCATCAGGGCCAGGAATGGGAGGACTATTTTCTTTCCAGCGGCGACGTGGAGCGCGAAAACGAAAAGCTGACCAAAGTATTTCTCAAGGCGTTTAGGGACACGTATGGAGCCGCACGGCCCACCAGCGGAATCTGCGCAGTGGACGCATCCGGCTGTCGAGTTCCTGAAATTACCGAGGACTTTCTCAAAGACGCCTACGCCAATACCAAAAACTGGGCCATCGGAAGAGGTTACGACCAATCCCCGTGGTCGTGGTACAAGCCGCTGCTCGGCACGTTTATTGTCGGGGGAGCTATGTTGGCTGTTCTGTTCAGCTGGAGCAGTACTGCTTCCTACAACATTACGAAATGGCGTGAAGGGAAAGGCTTTGAAACTGAACGCTTGTGGTTCGACATGCTCAGCAACGCGAACACATTTGCTGGAGTTGTTTACTATCCCTTCACCTGGTTGGCTAAATTCCCAATTGGTTGGAGCGGAATCTTTGGACAGGGAACGATCGGTTCTACCGAGCGGCCCACAGGCAAGGCGTTCGTCGCGATTTTCAAAGGCGTTCTCGACATCACCTCATTCGTCTTTGACAGAATACTCAACATTGCCGGTGCCGCAGACGAGAACGGAGCCTTCTACACCAGTGTCGATCCGGTTGTTAACGAGCCATACGTTCGTTGGCCGCGATTTGGGGTTAGCGCAATACTCGAGTTGTTGAAGACCTTTTGGATCGATATGGGATCGGATGAGAACGGCGAGGAGGGTGACGTTCTCAGTTTTACGATGTTTTGGCCGGTGAAAGTTGCGACTTTCGGCACCCTCTTCGCCTCGGTACTCATCGTCTTTGGAGCCAAGACCGCGCGACACAAAGACGATGGCACCACTACTGAAGACGAGGGCAGCGGTTGGGATTACCTGATCGGCTTGATATGTCCGGTGGTGTTCGTAGCTATTACGTGGGGCACGGGATTTTTCGAAAACAAAGTATTGGAAAAAATAGTCGGCGCTCGCTGGCCGGGCACGGATACCGGCGCGGTCGACCGCTATTTGCCGGAAGCTACCATCGCTCCGTTCGGAAATCCCAGCGAAGGCGTCGCCGGCCACCGAAGGTTTATTGGCGAAGGCGCAACCGGCTTTCCGGTAAGTCTTTTTGAGGAAAGCAACGGCGGCGTAGTTACTGCGGGAGATGTCCCGCTTTACGCCGAAGATGCGAACGCATCTCCGTGGGGCTCGGTCAGGCAGCGCGATGACGCGGCCCGCAAGCTGAAGAGCACCGCTTCCAGCAAATCCGACTACAAGATGGCCGAGCTCATCGACCACGCCGCTCACCTCGCTGGATTGTTGGCGATGGCAGCCGTCAATTACGACCGCATCAATCCGCGGTTGCGCGACAGCGTCAAGCAAATTTTTAAGGATTGGAATCTTGATTACCGCACGGTAGCGGAATGGAATGCACTGTTGATGGAACCGTCCGGCACGGACCGAGGGCTGCTGACCGCGACGGCTGAGTGGTGGGATGACCTGAGCCAGAACCGGCCAGCCACGGACCAGGCTGTGATTGACAGGCTCGAGCAGGACATGTCCGTTACCGGTTTCTCCGGAAGGATTCTGGCTGACTTTACTCATACCGGCGATACACCGCAAAGCATCGTGTCTCCGCTGCAGCCACAAGCCCGATGCGGACGAATGAAACGTCCGGGTGCGATCCTGCTTCCTAACCTGAATATGGACGCACCGATCACGGTTCCGCTTGCTTCACCGCTCCCTGATCGACGACCCGATCTGGACGCTGTGAAGGACAACGCCATTGCTGGCCTGTCGGACGAATTGGAATTGACTCAATTCAGACTCGAGCGTCCCACCCGGGCAGCGGCCTCAGCTTATGATTTAGTTCTAAAAATTCACAGTGACGATGCGCGGCGGGTGCGCGTTTTTGAAGTCAACAGTGCGGATCCTTCGCCCGCGTGGCCACGGCGCTTCGGCGCCGATGTGGGGGGTGCCCACGCGGAGAGCCACACCATTGCCGGAGCCGCCAGCGGCGAGGTTGATTTCTGTGTAGAGGCATTGTCTTTGCCCGGCGATCCGTTACTTCCTGCGCCGACGGCGGCCCCGCCGCTTGGCCGCGACGGCGTCACACCGGTGGCGCCCAGCCGCGTGCCGGGCGATGTTTGGATGGAACTTGTGCATCGTGATGGCGCCACGGCTCTACTGAGCCTGACCGATGTTGGAAGGTTCACCATCGCGCCCTGGCTGATGTTTTCCAACTTACAGCCGACTGAAACCCTATATGTCGTCTATATCCCGGGCCCTAACGGCAATCATCCGACCGTCGCTGATCTTGTTGAGGGGATGACAGCGGCGCTCGGTGCCTCGCGCGTTCCCGTGCGCACGCGCCCGGTGTCTGGCGGCGGCACCGAATTCATCCCGCATCAGCCGCTGCCGCCTCTCGAACCCGACAGGGCAGACGGTCTATACATTATTGATGGGCCGGCGTATCGCAACGATCCCTGGATACAAGACGAGATTGAGATAGGTTACTGCTGGGCGCCGCACGGCTGGACGCATATGACCATCCATGCGCCGCGAAGGCGTGAACTCGCGGCATTTGTTCACAACGAAATTCCGACCGCAGATATGGGGTTGTTTGACAGTCTCGATCATGCGCGAAGCAGCATTAATTATGGAGGAAATTTAGAAGTGTCGCCGCCGGTCGATGCGGCAACCCTGGCGATTCCTGAAGGAAAAGCCGGACTGGCCGTGCCCGAACACCAGCGCGCACCACTAGGCAAAATCCTTCTCGGTGAGGGATTGATCAAGCTTTTCAACATCCCAACAAGCTTGGCCGCCGATCTCGATGCAGGTGGTATTCCATCAACCGGCATCCAGGGGAGGTTTTTGTCCGCCAGCCATCGATTGTTCATAACTGAAATAATGGTTATATCCGCGGGCAGCGAATGGGAACTGACACCCTTGGGCGTAGGCGGCAGCTATATCGCTCGCCTCAACGCCGGCAAGATCGACATCTACGTCAGAGACGGGTCTGGCGATAATCTCGTGTTTGACATTGATGTTGGTCTGGCGGGTGATCTGGACACTGGTACAAATCCGTCAGAGCGTCTCCAGGCTGCCTTCATGGAACACGACTTCATCCTTCCGGTTCCCAGAATAACGGTGCGCACCAGCGGTAGCGAATGGTTGATTGTCGTTAGCGGCGCGCTGGACATGTTGGGCGCCGAACTGTTCCTCATTCGACGCGCAGCCACCACCTTAAGAGTATACGAAGCGCGCATCGCCGACCATGACTTTCGAAACTTCCTTGATGTACAGGCAGTGCAGCCGGTTCTGACTTTCGACACTTCATGGTTGCACGTTGGCCATGTCGATGAGGTAGCGATCTTCGTTCCGGCCAACAGCGGCAAAGGCTTCAAGCTGTTGATGTCTTCGACTCAGCTTGCGACGGACATCTTTGAAGCGGCCAAGGCTCTAAACGGCGGAGATCCCGTCGCCCACCCGATTACTGATTTGTATCGCAGCAAGTTTTGGGAGGATGGCGTCCCGACTCCTGCGAGGATCTCGATTGGTGATTTGCTTCACGATCTCAAACCCGTCAACGACGAGCTACAGACTGAGCGTTTGACCAAGATAGAGATTCGACTGAAGAAGGGTCTCAAGCTGATTGACGACGACATAATTCATATACCGGTCTACTACGATGTGAAGGATATGGGGCTGGGGAGCATTGGCTCAGGTGGGATGACCTCGGCCCACAATCCGCACATGGTCAACCTGGCAGTTGTTGACCGCCACGTGATGGTGCCAAAGCCTTTTGGACCGCGCATGCTTGTCGCTGATGTAGTTGCAGTTTTGACGGATGTCCATATGGCCGGCGTGACGGCCGCCGGTCTGGCGCCGCTGGTCGGACAGTGGCACTGGGCGCGGAAAGGAGACTCGGCGGTAAATATCGGCACATTCTTCAACGTCTCATCTGCTGCAATCCGCTCACATGCAAACAACAGCGGAAAATTTACCGGCGCAGGTGTTGTCAAAAACAATTGGGATCGAATTTGGATACCCGAAGACAACGTGGATCTTTTGGAGGCTTATGTCTTCGTCAAGTTGGGGGACATTGGCCTCACGGTGCACTGGATCGACGACTGGGATGTCTACCACCGCATGCTTGGCGAGGTCCATTGCGGCACTAACGTTGTGCGCATGCCGCCGGAAGCTGCGTCGAGTTTCAGCGGACCATATTGGTGGGACCACTATCACCCTTAGACCGTTATGAAGTTGGTAAACTTAAAAGGAAGCCGCAATGTCGAACGGTGACTTCGCACAACTGTTTCAGACAGCTGTCGAAAGCGAAGGAGATGAATATATAGCCGCACGGGGGGCGATTTTGGCCATGGGAGAAGCCGTGCGACCTCAAATTGCCGTGAAGCTCGACGCAACAGATTGGCGCGAACAGTTAGTTGCCCAGATCGTGGCAGGGTGGATGGACCACGGGTCACTTTTCGAACAAGTTACCGCGAAAGTCAGGGGGATTCCTGAACGCAGCCTCACCCTGAAGCCGATCAGTAAGACCTACGCCCCTTCGCAGCGAGCGCGGGCCCTGGTGGCGATGGGCGTTGACGTCGTTCCACGACTACTGGAGATGCTGTTGAAGAGCAAAGATCATCCGGGGCTTGCTGAAATGCAGGCAATCATGCAGGCGCTCAATGCGTTCAACGATTCGCGCGCCGTGCTGCCTTTGGCTGACCTGGCAGGTCAGGACATTCAAGAGCCGGCCAGGACTTTTGCGCTGGGAGCATTGGGAAAGTTCCGCGACCCGCGCACCTTCGCAACAGTGGAATCCATTTTCGCGGATATGGAAAACAGCGCCGGTGTACGCAGCTCTGCTGCTGTTGCGCTCGGGTTGTTTGCCGACCGACGCGCAACAAGCAGACTCCTGTCAGCCTTGCAAGATCCCACCGAAGACGAGGAGGTTCGCCGCTATGCCGCGCGCGGACTCGGCTACCTGGGAGACCCGGCCGCGAGCGATGCATTAGCCGCAATGTTGCGGAGCGAACAGCCTCCCGAAATGGCCCTGACTCTGGTGCACGCGTTGAGCAGCCTCGGTGGTTCGACCGCAATCGCTGCCCTTGAAGAAACGGGAAGAAGCCACTCAGACGAAAGCATACGACAGGCCGCTGAAGGTGCTCGGCGCATGCTGGCGTAGCAACGGAAAGATCGATGGACAGTATCTCTTACAAAATTACAGTTGGCGGTTGGTCGGTCGACTCGGCCGACGATCCTAAAACTGAATTGCTCGCCCTGGACGTGCGGCTCGGCATGAATTCGACTCACGACTCTGCGCGTCTGGCAGTCTACGCGCCTCCAGCACCGCAGCCTGGCTTGCTAGAACAAGTAGTGGGCGCGGCAGCCGGCGCACTCGGTCTTGGTGGTGAAGAGGAAGAATCTTTTTCGGTGCAGGTGCGAGGGAATCCCATCAAGCATGGAGACACGCTGACAATTGAACTGGCTGCCGGCGACCGGTCCGGCAAAGTGATCACCACCGAAGTGCAATCGATCGAATCGTCACTGGGGCAAACGACGATCGTGGGCTCGACCAGCAAGCGGAAGATCGCTGGGGTGCGCATCAATCAGATCTACGAGAATCAAAGCCTGGACCAAATCATTAAGGACTTAGCCAGCCAGGCGGGGATCAATACCGGCGACATCGCGACCGGGAGTTCTTATTCATATCTGGTGGCTGACGAGTCGAGGAGCGTGCTGAAGCAAATTGTGGATCTGGCGACGCGGGATGGGATGGACGTCTATTTCGACCCGGACAACAAACTAACGCTGAAGAAGTTTGAAAAATCCAGTGCCGATCACACCTTGTATTACGGCATCGACATACTCGATCTCCGAATGACTAATACAAAGCCGCCCGCCGATCGCGTCGTGGTTTATGGAGAAAGCCCTTCAAGCAATCAAGGCTCCAGCACCTGGCATTGGCTGGCGAAGGATTTGTCTTCGTTTCGCGCCGAACTGGGCGAAGGGGTTAGCACGTTTGCAATCGAGGACGTGGCGCTGCGCACAAAGGACGCTGCCGATAGTTTAGCCACTTCAAAGCTGGGCGCGCTTAAAGATCGGGCAGCTCGCGGCAAGCTGAAAGTCATGGGCAATCCCGAACTGAAACTGGGCAATGCGATCGAAATTAAGAACGCGCCAAAGCCAGAATTGAATGGGCTTTTCAAAGTCACCGCGGTGCGTCATGTATTGGACAAGCGCAGCGGTTATTTGACGTGGGTTGACTTCAGCGGGCAGGGGGGCGCGGCTGCAGCAGGTGGATTGATGGGACAACTAGCGGGGGCCTTGGGCTTATGAGTGATGCGATTACATTGTTGCAAGCGGTCATCCGAGACGAGCTGCAAAGTTTCCGGACCGCGGATCTGGGCGTGGTTACACAGGTCTACTCGCACGAGAGTTCGTCTGACAAAAACAACTATCAATGCGACGTGAAGCTGCGCAATTCAGGCCTTGAACTCAAACGAGTGGCGGTGGCCACGCAGCGAATTGGAGCGGCAGCCATTCCCAATAAGGACGATCTGGTGCTAGTGCATTTTCTCCACGGCGACATTCACTCGGCGGTGGTGACCGGGCGGCTTTACAACGACGTCGATCGCCCCCCGGAGGCCAAGGCCCACGAGTTTGTCTACATCTCTCCGGACGGCGAAGAGTCAGGTGTGCGGCGCATTTACATGCAGTTTCCCAGGGGAAACAAGCTGCTGTTGGACGATGACAAGCTGGTCCTGGAAATGGGTAAGACCAAAATTACAATTAACAATGACGGCGACGTTCTGCTTGATTCAAACGCCAAGCTAACCATCTCCGCGAAAGGTGATACCGAGATTAAGACCAGAGGAAACCTGACGCTGGATGCGGCCGGTGATGTCAGCGTGGGCGGCAATAACGTTTCGCTCAAAGGCAAGATGGCCGCGACGCTGGAGGGAAGCGCGTCGACCACAGTGAAGGGCGCGATGGTGAAGATAGCGGGCAAGACAGATTTTTCGCCCGCTTAGCAACATATAGAAACGCGAAGGACACTTCAATGCCAGGTCCACCGGTCACGATTGGTTGTTCAGTGGTTGTTTCACCGGGACTGTCCGGGCCGCCGGATACCGGAACGATCACGGTCATCCCGCCGGGTGGTCCTACGGCGGGAGGAATGCCGCTGGCGATGCCGGGTTCGGTTTGCATCATGATCAATTCCGTCTGGGGATTTCCGTACCCGTTGCCAATCGGCCCCCTGACGCCAAGCCAGGCCAGGATCAGCGGCCAGCCGCTGGTGCGCATCGGCGACGCGATCCCGTCCGGCCCTGGGATCATGACTATTCTTGGGCCACCCGCAGCGCCCTATATCAACGACGCCACCGGCTAAACGTAGGTGTGATGCGAAATGGCAGACGATCTTTTTCTGGGTCACGATTTGGATTTGGGTTTCATCGCCGATGAAGAAGGCAGAGTGTTTTCCGGACCTTACACACATGTGGACCTGCGAACGATCTTTCGAGAAGACGTTAGTCCGCGCGCGACCGACATCGGGGTCATTAGCGGAAAGGCCAACATGGTTCAAAGCCTAATCATGCGGTTGCAGACTGAGCAAGGCGAGCTCGAAGGGTTGGGCCACCCGACGTACGGCTCAAAGCACCACCGTTTGATTGGCGAGCCGAATGTTGAATCAAACCGTAATCTCATAAAGCTCCACCTGCTCGAATGTTTGCGCCAGGAGCCGCGACTTGAATCAGTAGAAAAGATTGAAGTGAAACCGGGTGAAGGACGTGAAAACCGCGACAAGGTCGATATCACCGTTACGGTAAAGCTGAAGGGACTCGCCGATCCATTTTCTTTCGTCGTGCCGTTTTCGTTTGGAGGACCTTTGGGATGAGTTTCGTTGCTCAGCCATACGAACGTTTTGTCGATGACCTGCTCACGGCCCTTACCGGAGGCGTGACCCGGGAAGAACACCAATTTATCGGCATCGACCAGTCCTATGCGTTGGCCTCGCCGGGCGTTATCGCTTCGTCTCTAAAGGTTTTCGGACATCGGAACAATCAGTTTGTCTTATTCGAAGGCGGCATCGATTACTCATACAACGCTGACCAGGAAGCAATAGTTTGGACTCAGAACGGAAAGGTACCGGACGATCATAGTTACTTCTACGCGAACTATTACCTTCAGGAAGGCGCGCGAAGATTAACCGATCGAAATCCTGGCAGCGTAACCACAACCCTGGGTGAGGCGTTTGCGCGAGAATTCGCCGTGGTCCACAAGCAGATGCAGATGATTTACGAATCCGCTTTTGTTGATCTTGCTACGGGCACATCACTCGATCACGTGGCCGCGCTGCTGTCGCTCACCCGGAAGGACGCCAAGTTTGCAGGTGGTGAGGTACTTTTCAGGCGCAATACACCGGCCGAAGGTGACATCGCTGTTCCACCAGGCACGCTGGTTTCGACGGACCAGGGCCAGAACTTTGAAACAACTGACAAACGAACCTTGCGGAAGGGCCAGCTCTCCGTTGTTGCTGCGATTCGCGCTCAGGTAGAAGGTCCGCCCGGGCGAGTTGAGGCCAGCACGATCAAAAATATCAACCGGCCGATTTTCGGAATTGAATCGGTAAGCAATGAAGGACCGACCTTCTTCGCCACCGAAAAAGAAACTGATGAAGAGCTGCGGCGGCGCATTAAGGGAACTCTTGAACGCGCCGGAAAATCCACACTAAATTCCATCAAATTTAGTCTGATTGAAGAAATTCCTGGAATCAATGAGGGCAATGTGCAGGTAAGTGAATCCGCAGGAGTACCGGGGCGGGTGGAAGTGAAGTTTGGGCTGGGCTCGACAGTAGATCCCGATCTTGTCAGGAGCATAGAGGAAACGATCTTCAATTCCCGACCCGCGGGCGTCCGGGTCGTACATAATCTGCCCACACGCAGCGAATCCGGAGCCGCCGCTACCACTCCTTCTCAAAACGGCAACCTCACACGCGAGAGCGTGGTTGCTGATTTCGACGAAAAGGAACAACCGAGCGTCGCCGTTCAATTGCCCGCCGATGTTCTTGCCGGCATGCCCGAAGGAATTGTCGATCTACAGGTCGAGGTGTTGCTACGCCTGAGTGAAGGCAATCTGTCGGTGCCACAAAAGGAAAACATTGAGGACGGGGTCCGCACCGCAGTGGCCGACTTTATTGAAGCAATCCCGATGGGCGCCGATCTGATTTACAACAAATTACTGGGCCGGGTCGTCGAGTCGGATGAGGTGGCGGATGCAATTCTCTTAGTCGGCGCTGCGGGCAGGAGTAATGGCTCGGCCAACACATTCTATAACTCGAATCTCGCGACCGACGGGCGCAAAGCGAAAGTTGAAATCAACAACGTCTACGTGGGCCTCATGGGTGAAACGATCCTTATCGACGTTTTAGTGCTGGTCGAAGACGCGCCCAATGGAGGGACTCCAAATCAAATCACGCCAGAGCTGACCACTGCAGTCGAGAATTCGATAAGAAGCGCGCTAACCGGGGTCAGCGAAAAACTTTTGAAGACCGACTTAAGAGGAGTCATCAGCAGCGCCATTACCGCACAGGCTCCCGGCCTGCAATTGATCGATGGTAATCCCGTGGTTATCAACGCGCAGTATGAAGAGTCGGGCCGTTTGCTCAACAACACCGACGAAGTCTCCGTGGAGGCGCACCAGGTCCTTAAGCTGGGCACGCTGAGAATGGAAGAGCAAGGAGAACTCGATGGCTAAGGTCGATCGCATTCTCGAGTATTTCCCTTCGTACTATGGGGCGACCAATAGGACGAAGAAACTCTATGAAGTGTCGCGCATGCTGGCCAAGCCACTGGAGGAAGCTGATACGTTGCTGTTTCGAATTCAGCGCGCCCATCGATTGCGTGTGGCCGAATTCACAGACGACCTGGTCAAGCTTGCCGCGGCCCTAAATCTCACCGACTTCCATTTCGAGGACATTCTTACCGATGAAGCTCTCGACTATGACCAAAAGCTCAGACTGATGCGAAGCCGGATTCACCGAATCGCGATGGTCCATCTGACCGGGCTCGGAACCCCTGCTGCCGTGCTGGAAGCTGCTGCGATCTTTTTGAATGCGACCATTACGCCAGACGCGCCGGGCCGCCCTTTGATTAACCACGTGGATGGAGATGGTTTTTCTCACCGCGTAACAATTGAGTTTGACCATTTGCCTGAGAAACCTCGCGAACAGATTTACCTTCACGACAATCCTATTCGGCGACAAAAGGTTGAGCCGGCCGAACGCTGGCAATTGAACTCCTGGGCAGCAGACAGCAGTAACGCTGAAAGCTCGCCTCTTAGATTCCTTATCGAGGGCGTTAGCGATCACACCGTACTGCCCAGTGTCTTTTGCGCGGATACGGGGGAGGGAGTGCTGTTCAACGGCTTCATTCCCGATGGCAAAACATTGGTAGTTGATCACTTCAACGGAGCCACGCTCGACGGTTATCCGGTTGATGATTGGTTGATCTATTTCAAGGGCGGGATCTTTGACTTCGCCGGCCTGAATGGAACGCCGTTCAGCGAACAGCGCGGCAAGGATATAGCGCCGTTTGACGGCAATCTTGAAGACGTAACCTCCTCCGCTTTCCGCCAGCCAATTTCTGTCCCCAACGCACCAAGCGGACGATCGCGATGGCATTTCAAAGTTGCGGAGGGCGTCTATGACGGTAGTAGCTACGACTTCGCTGTGTTCACAACACCTTCTGAACCGGTAGGTGTCTTCGACAAGGACTTCACTTTTGACGCTTGCGTTTTCGCCTACCCGTGCGGCGCCATCGTCGGAATGGCATGGGATGAACGATTGCCGTGTTGCTTTAAATTGGTCCTGCCCGCAAACGTGCCGCGGCCAAAAGCCGGCAAAGCCCAACCGGGCGCGGAATTAACTCCGGCCGGACCACAGGCTCCACCGCCAAACTATCTCAGTCGAATCGGAAATATTCTGCCGCGTTTCAAGGCAGCCGGAATTCAAGCCTTTGTCGATACCGCCAAAGACGCCTGGATTCTGGGCCAGAGTATTGTTCGTGACGAAGCTGCTAGCGACGGTGAAGGCATAGTGGTCCATTCCACAACGTTACGTAATCAAAACTCGGACATTCTGGTCCCCTTAAACCCAGTGCAGTAGCTCGCATGAGCGCAAGAGGTAATTCAAATGGCAGACGAAACTATTAGAAGAGCAGCGAAAATGCCCGGCGTCAGTGCGGCTCGCATACGTGCGGACCTGATCCGGCCCAAGGATCCCGGTATCAGAGTAAGGCCGGACTTGCCGACTCGGCCTCTGCCGCCTCGGCCTTTGCCGCCACAACCGTCAGTCCCTCCGGTGACGGGGCCTTCGCCTCCAGTCGTCTCGGCGCCTCCGCCTGTGGTGCCGGCGGCGCCCGCTGAGAATCCGTTTGCCAGCCTGCCTTTTCCGTCGCCGGGAGATCGCATCAAGGCCGATGACTTCAAGAAATTGTCTCAAAGCCTGATGGTAATGCGCGATGCCTGGCAGCTTTCGGGCTCACTTCTGGGCCGAATGTTCGGAGAAGCGAAACAGGCCTTAACTTCTCAACAGTATTTGATCCAACGCGTAATGAGCGTTTTCGGCAACGAAATAGCAGACCTCGGGGACCCTTCGCTCGACGGCCGAAGAGTTATTCAGGTCGTGCCCTTAGAACTGGGTGGAAACAGCGTTGCCGTGGTTGTGACGGAAGCTGTTGAGACTCGTCGCACTGTGCCAAACCTGCTTAATCTGACTTACGCAGATGCCTCGGAAAGGCTGCAGGGCGTACTGGGCGACGTTACGTTTCCCAGCAGCAGCATGACCACCTCACAACTAGTTGGGCTTTCTTTAGACCAGGCCAAATCGATTACGGGCAGATGAAAGGAGAAAGACGATGGCAATTAGTAGAAATGTTGACGCGGGGGCCGAGGGAACTGGACTCGTAGGACGAAGTAGGCCCCCGGTAAGTAAAGGGGCTAGCAGAATGACGTTAGGACTGTCGCCTGGAGGGGTCGTTGAGGCTGCGGGTGCGGCTGCTGCAAATCGCCCTCCTCCTAGCCGAGAAGTGGGCACGACCGCCGCGACGGATTCGCCGCCTTCATCTGGGAGTAAGGCGGGCCTGGGCGCGATGTCGGCTTTTGACCTTCGCCCGGAACTTATTGCTCCGCTGGTGTTGGAGCGTCCGCCCCAGGTTTTCATGGCGCAAGTGAACAAGACCACTACGCAAATCGCGCAGGCCGCACTTAACCAATTGAGGGAGGCGACTCCAGCAGCGGTCAGGGAAGCGGTCAGCACGATCAAAAACAAGAACGTTTCCGCCGGTCAACTGCTCAACTATCTCGAACGCAAGACCAGGGTGGGCGAGGTGCTTAATAAACTGGCCAAAGATTGGGCTGAACCAACTCCTCAGGATTTTGCCGAGGCGTTTCAAATGCAGGCCACCGCCGAGAAGTTCCCGGTCATGGATTCGATCGTATCCATTGCAATTCTGAACGACCCGGATCTGAGGGGCGAGTTGGAGGATGAAAATACGACCGAGCCCTCTGGGGCAGATCTGATGGAGAACCGCCGCATTGTTTGGCAGTGGCCTCAACCGGGCACTCCCTTCACGCCGCCTTACCTATTGATGGTGGCAGTGGAGCGGGAGGATACAACACAGGCGCAAAACATTATTCAATCGATCCTCGGCGACCTGGTTGATTTCGAGGGCTACAAAATTCCGCGCGTGGCGGCGCAAAAACTTGGGGTATCTGGTCCCCTAACGGCGGCGACGTTTATTGCGAACCCCGCCGTCATGCGACGAGGTAATCAATGAAGTTTCAAGTTCCTGCCATAAATGTGGGTATTAAAGGCACCCGGGGCCTCGCGGGAATGTCGGCAATTTATCAGGTTCGTCCTGAGGTACTGGTCGCCTTGGATGTCTCTCAACTTTTTGGTTTCGTCGCGTTGAAGCCGGGAGAGGAAACCACGGTCGCTGTGTCTCTCCCTGGAGTCCCGCTTAATGCCGACATCAAGAAGCTCAAAGCCCAAATCGAGATTCGCGCGGGAAGCGACTCTGAAAAGTCGAGTCTCAAACAAACATCAACGGTTCAGGAAGGTGACGATGAGAAAACCTATAACGTGGATATTGAAGTTCCAGCGTTACCGCGAAACCTGAGTCTCAGGCTTGACGGTGGAGAGGTCTTCTGGACCTCGAGCAGCGCAACAGTCGAGGGGATCTACGACCTTCCAGACTTCGTTGAGCAGGTCAACTCCTACCTGGACAAGCTTCCTGCGGGAAGCACCAAGGTGGACCTGGTTTTCCTCGTCAGTTCAGATGGGCCAGGACAAGTAAAAATCACAATCGAGGAAAGTTCGCTCGAATATTCGGCGATCCAGACACAGGCTTGGCCCAATCCACTTGATGATACGGTTCGCCTTGACCGAAACCTGCAATTGGATTTCGGAAATATTGAACGAGTCCAGCTCGATGCACTGCCGGCGGGGGACAGGGGGAGGTTTTCGCTGGACAAGGTGAGCGCCGACGTGGGCGGACAGTTTGGCGAAGAAAGAGTATTTACCAACGTCGCAACGCACAGTGGGAAAGAGTTTGCCAGCATTAGCAACGACTATTCACTGGCCCAGACTTTTGAATTGACCGAATCAATCGTTAGCACAAACAAACCTCTTCATGCTGCGGGTATAGCTGGATTGTTTCAGGTTGATGACAAACTCGAGTTGTACGTAGAGATTCAGGAAGACAGCGGTGGATTCCCCTCGACTAAACCTCCGCTAGCCAAGTCGAACCTAACCCTCGTTGCCGACAACGAACCCGAAATCAGTCAATGGAACTTTGCGACTTTTGAACAGCCAGTGGATCTTCAACTTGACACGCGCTATTGGATTGTCTTCAAGGGGATTCAAGGGAATGCGCGACTGGCCCTGGGCGAACCTTCCGAAGATTATCTAGGCCGCGTTCTCGTCAATCGCGGCGGTCAACTCTGGAAGAGCATCAACCGGAAGAACCCTACCGGCACCTCGGCATTGGTACGCCTGGTTTACCTGCCGGAGATAGATAATCAATTAGCTGCAATCGAAATTGGTATTGAAGGAGCTGTGCCGCTTGAGCGTCTAAATCCCGGACAAGCTGCGCAGACGATTTCCCTTAAAGCTCCGGCAGGATTGGGGACCGCAGAACCCGTAATCGTCATCAAGTCCCACGCTCGCGGAACTCTAACCATTGCGAATGTGATTCAGGAATATGCCCTCTCTTAGATTGTCGCGGCCTAGGAATGCCGCAAGAAGAAGAGTGAAATTACGATGAGACCAGGACACATAAACGTTTTCGACGGACTGCGGATCACCACCGAGCACCTCAACCACCTTCAGGGCTCGTTGCATTCCGCAGTGCAGGACATCCGAGAAATACTGGGCCTGGGTACCGTCCAGAGCGGGTTTAACGTGGTGGCGGAGGGGAATTCAGTCACCATCAGTCCTGGCCTCGCATTCGACTATCAAAAAAACCGTGTTGCTTGCGATGAGCGAAAGACACTTGAAGTTTCATTTGCCCCAGGCGAGACCACGAAATACGTTTGTCTAAAATACGATCAGATAGAGAACGGTGAAGTCGAAGGTCGCTTCACTCTCGTATGGGACAGTTGCGCAATCGATCTGCAGCCTACGCTGCCACAACCCAACGAGAATGTGATCGTGATCGCAAAGGTTGAAAAGATTGCTCAAAACGGAAGTAGTGTTTTGCAGGTCACCAGGCTCGGCACAGGCGAAAGTGGCCACGCGCAAAGTGAGGAGTTAGACAGGAAGTCGCCGACTGCTGAGGAAGAAGGATCCGGATCTGAGACTATGCCTGAAGTGGAGTTTGAACCCGCATCCGACACTTCGCCGGCTGTAGTGGCTGCCGAAGAATCGCCGGCTACCTCGACGACTCCACCCGCAACAACCGAAGTCTCCGCAAGTCCATCCCCGATAAACGAAGTCTCTATAACTCCATCTCCAACCAACGAGGTCTTCACAAGTCCATCGGCAGGAGACGGAGTCTCCACAACGCCAGCCTCAACCGGAACAGAAAGTTCCGCGGCAGAAAATTCGCCGCAAGCACCGACGGCCACAGTCCTGGGGCCAGGCGTGACTACCCGGGTAAACCAGGGCGTCACGCGGTTAGCGCCAGCAAATGGCTCAGCCAAACTTGACAGTGCGGCGGTGATCGACTCTCTCACCCGGAATGCTGCCGAGCCTGCTCCTGAAGGTTCCAAAGTCTCGATTCCTCTGGCCGAAGCCGAAGTCTCGCTGTCGTTTCCGTTGTTGAGCTTGAGTTGTGAAACGATTCTGTCGGGAACTCTCCGAAACGCGAATGGTGAATCGGGAACGGGTTCTACCTTTTCAACCAGGGCCCAGGGTGAAGTCACGGTTGGAAGTGACGGAATCTCACAGTTTGGAGTCTCAACGACCCAGGTTGTGACTGCTGCCGAAAGCATGCCGTATAGCTTTAATGAATTGTCGGAATACTGCATTGCGTATCTGCCACTAAAGATCCTGGCCCAGGTCTCGAAAAACGGAAAGGCCGCTGGTGTTTCGGATTTTCTTCAGCGGCTCGCACTACTAATCGAAGTGTCCAAGGCGGGCGTCTCCGGCTTCAAACTCACTTGCAGCTTGGGTTGGCGAGGCGGGGTAACAATTGAAGAGATCAAGGAATTCGAAAATAAGGGATATGTCTTTGAGTGGGAAGGCCTTATCGCGTGGAAGGCGCTTGGGCTATCCCAATGAAAACGCATCATCAAGTGCTTAAACAAATTGAGAAATAGGAGGTTTGCAATGGCTACATTGAAAGGCGTGGTAACAAACGCAGGAATACCTGTTAACGAAGCGCAGGTGAGCGTCTTCCCAACAGGCACAACAACTCTGAAAGGACAGGATACGTCCGATCCCCCGGACGGTAGTTACTCGATCACAAAACTCGAAAGCGGCGCAACTTACGATGTCACGGTCACTGATTCGAGCGGAGCGGACCTACACACTTTTTCGGTCACGATGGGCACATCCAGCACCACGACCGTTAATTTGGATGTGTCCGTGGCCACTTCGACAAGCACCACCACGGCGACTTCAGCCACAACCGCCACCACGGGAACCAGTGAAACCAGCGCCACGAGCGAGACGAGCGAGACGAGCGCTACCTCCGTGACTTCGGTGACTACGGCAACGACCGCCACGGAATCATCCTCTTCGACGACTACGTCCGGCTCCTCGAGCGCGACCAGCGCGACCACGATCACGCTGGTGCCTGACCCGGCGTTTCAGTCGTTGAGAGCTCTCGTCAGTGGTCCCGATTTTTCAATCACCGCCGCTGTCAATCTCGACGAAGCAAGGCAGTGCGCCAATCTCTTTACGATTGGCAACTACCTTTTGGCTCGAGTTCCCGAGAGTATCGCGAATCTCAACAACATGCTCACTAACAACACTCAGGGGGCGCTGAACCTGGTTAACAAGGCCGGCCTGATTCAAAATTTCAATGCCAAGATTGAGAGCGTGCTGACGAGGCGCGCGGAGGACTTCAACAACGAAGCTTCTGTTCTGAGAGAGGTTCGCCGGCAGTTCAATCTCGGCACCGAGCCCGCTCCTGACGTTAATCGGAATTTTCCCGCGCTCTTCAAAGAGTTTGTTGGTATGTGCGCAGATGATCTGATGGGCGTAACGCCCGATCAAGTTGAAGGAACGAGCGGCGGCTTCGTTTTCGATCCTGCGGAAAAAGAGAAGCTCTACAATTTTCTGCGGCGGCTCAAGGCATCAATCACTAATCTGACCGAGTCAATGAGCGTTGCCGGAACTCTGGGCACCCAGGCGCTGGTACACCGGTGGTCAGGAATCTTGAGTGACTCACTCGATATCCTCAACAACGTCAGCAAGAACCACGTGGCGACGGACGACAACGACCAGAGGCACTGGGTCGCGACGGTGGTTGCGCTTAACAATGGGCAGACCGCCGATGTCAAACCCTATCTGGTACACGCCAGAGAAGGTGGCCAACTACTTGACGACATCATCACTGCTTACGATGCCATCCGGCAGCAGAATGCGCTGGAGATAGAGGACGAGGGCTTTTTGAAATCGTTCTTCCACACGGCTGGAAACGTATTTCCGAACGTCGCCGTGACTCCTCCTGCGGGTACGCCAACGCCTGGGACAGGAGCCTCGACTGCAGCAGCGCCTGCGGTCGCCGGCGTCACGGTGGTTGTGAAGCTTAAGCAGAATGCGCGTCTCCTGCGTGATAATTGGCCGACAAACTGGAGCTAGGTTTTCGGTTTAGTGGTGGTGGACTGTGTGCGCACCTTGCCTGGGTGCACACGCGCGAACCTGTGCTCTTAACGAGACTGCGCTCGAGTAGTACGCGGTCTATAGTTAAATTGCTAATGGTCTACAGAGCGCCGTTACCATGAGGCTGAAACCGCGCACGCATCAGTTGCTAATTAACTAATCCGAGGGGGTGCGTCTGGAAACATGCAGAGCTTATTCGGATTCTCGCTCCATCGATAGGATGACGCGTAGATTTCTGAGGACCGTGCGATAGAGATCGATGATCTCACGCGGGCGGTATTACCTGAGTTCAGCGAAACCGAAGTGAACTCAAACGCGTGAAACCTATGAACAGGATACGAGCACACCATAACCACAAGCGGAGGATCTGGTGAAGAGGATCGCGGTCATCACCACCTTTGTGGACCTTCTGGAGGCCTTTTCGCTGTGCGGCGTGGTTGAATCGCAGGTAAAGCTACTCCTGAGTAACTCTTATCCCACCACGTTCGTGGCCTGTGAAGGATTTCGCGCCAACGGTGTCTTTGCGGATCCTGCCTTGCGCCATCTTCGACTTCCGAATGTTCAGATCAAAACCGATGGTGATGCGGTCAGATTTCCGTCTGAGTTTGCCTCGAAAGTTGAAGCGATCAAGTCGAGTCTTGGTCCGTTGCTGCCTGAGATCGATGTCGTGATTACGCACGACATCATCTACCTACAGCAACATCTCGCTTACAATCAGGCATGTCGAGAGTTGGCTGACGAGTTCCCTCATATTTTCTGGCTCCATTGGATTCACTCGGCGCCTGAGCCCCACCGGAGTTTTTCTGACTCCGATCCGCGCAGCGCCAGATATAAGAGGTTCCCTCGCGGAATGCTTATCTATCCCAATGCTTATGATGTTGTGCGAGTCTCGCGACAGTATGTAGTGGGTCAGGAGGAAGTGCGGGTAATCCCTCATGGCCTGGATTACTCGAAGACGTTCAACTTCCATCCTCTATCTAAAGCATTGATCGAGAGATACAAGCTTTACTCACCTGATATCTTGGCCATATATCCAATCCGGATGGATCGAGGTAAACAACCTGAAAAGTTGGTGCGACTCTTTTCTGAGATCAAGAAAGCAGGTAAGACTGTCTGTTTGTTAATCGTGAATTTTCATTCCACCGGGCAGCACTTTATCGAATACCGTGACGACATTATGCGCGAGGCCAGAGATCTCGGACTCACTGACGAGCAGGTCATCTTCACAAATCGGATCGAATTTCTTCCGGGAGTATGTGAGCAGGAGCTCCAGAAGTATCGCGTCGAATTTCCTCACAAAGTAGTGATGGACCTCTTTCACTTGAGCAACATTTATGTGCATCCTTCAGCTTCGGAAACCTATTCTCTGGTTTGTCAGGAGGCCGCGGCCTGCGGAAATCTGCTGTTTTTGAATGATGATTTTCCTCCGATGAGAGAAATTTATGGCTCCAGTGCTCATTACATAAAATTCTCCTCAACGCTTTTCACGACAACTCACAGCCCCAGCGAAACGGCCTACTATGCGGAGATCGCCCGCAAGATTTTCCATCATTTGGAAGTCGACCAGACAGTCAGGCAAAAGACCAGAATTCGTCAGACGCGAAATCTGCAAGCCGTTTTTCGAGATCATCTCGAGCCGCTCTTTTATGCCGACTAGGGTGGTCAAATACACTCGTTTGCTGTGCGATTGATAGCTGGTCTTTAAGAACCCTGCCGGGCCAGGACTCTACTTTTGGAAAACGTTAGGCAGACTTTTGGCAGACTACGCTTCAAGCTCAATCAATATCATAAAGGCAGATTAATGCGATGGAGGAGTTCCTTGAAACGCAAGTCGTTGCGGACTCCGTCATAAACTGGATCCACATTCAAATATGGATTCCAGTGCGTTTTCGGTTCCTCAAAAGCGCGTTTAGGTTTAGAACCGTGCCGGTAATTTCTTGTCCAGCTTCTCGTTCGTTTCAGCCGCCCTCAAGATCAATTGAGTTAAGTCCGGATCGATCTGCGCCGCCTCCGCCAGCACTCGGGCGGTTGCCTGTATAACCTCTGGATCTCCAGTGGTCGAAGCAGCGGTTACTAATAGGACAGCCAGTTCGGGCGGGAAATCTCGTTCCCCAATCCACTTCTTTACATGATCAGGAATGAGGGATTGTGAGCAGTTCAGATCTTCTTCCTCGGAGGTCCAGGTGATTTTGTTGACCGGGCGCGGTGCCTTGATTCGACTTACGCGAAGGTCGCGCCGCTACCCACGTTCAAAGGCGAGAGCATCCTGAGCTGAATTCATGAGTACGGCAAATGCCTCGACGCTCATATATCTCTTGTCTTTCATGAATGCTCCGCCCTATCGCAAGAGTCTCTGATCCAACATGAATGGTCGCGGTGGATCAATAATCAGTGACTTAAAATCCGGGTGGGCTGGATTCATAAGATAGTTGGTCTCGCTCTCAACGACCGCGCTTGGAACCTCAAGCACAACTGAGGATTGACCCGCGATCCAGGCGTCGCCAATCGCAAACAACTCAGGAGGCGGCGGACTGGTTGCCCAGTTGTCAGGAAGCCGGCTCCGGTCCAGACTGGTCACGACTGCGTTATCGAAATGCACCGCGCATAGCGAATATGAGGGAAGCACGTCTGTGTTCTCAAGGTGTACGACAAGTTCCAATACGGCCAGCGAGATACTGCCAGCCGTGTAGATCATTCGTACTCCGACGCTGGTCCAACGTCCTCCGTTAAGGCGTGCTCCCTCACCGTCAAAGGCCTGTGCGGCGAATCTGGTTTTGACGATCCGCCACGCCGTGGGCATCAGGAGAAAACTCCGTGTTCGAGGCGGCCAATGAGACGTTCGACTTCGAGCGCGCCTAGCTCGCTCTTAGCCAGCTTCAGCGGCACCACTCCACCAAGCGCCCGCTGTGGGGCAGAAAGCCAGCGCCCGGCGGCCCGGTGATCACCTTCGAAGAGTTCGATAGCCTTTCCGAAAACCCTCGACACGCGCAAAAGTCGGTCCGACTCGTCTGGTTGCAGTCGCCCTTCCACCTTCCTTCGATGAAGAGTCCTGTTCCTGATTTGAGCGAGTTCAGCGATAGTCTGCGACGGGAGTTCGAGATTTCGTCCCAGACGCTCCAACATACGGAAGGGCAAACCTTTCCCTACCTGCTTAAGCAATTCGTCGGTCTTGAGCATCTTCATGCCCAGTAGTATGACGTAGAGGTGATCGCTGCCGCGCTTTCCCGTTCGAAGCTTTTCCCGAAAAGCCTCAATATCCGGGGACGCGTGCTCGACAGTTGCTTCTTTTGTGGTCGGCATTAGGAAACCTCCCCTGGCGCACTTGCCATCTGGCATAATCGTATCAGCCAAATGGCATGAGGTCAACCGTGAGAGGCGACTCTTCCGCCTACGGAGTGCTCGCCCCTTCTGCACTCAACATACCACCTGACAAATTAATTGAATTAGGGTTGTGGCGATCCCTCAGCATTCGTCCGCCAAGGTGAGGTCGTTCTTGACCTCGGTTCTGGCGCCGGCAAGATCTGCTACATCGCTGCCCAGATAGCTGGTGCGGGAGGCCGCGTTATTGTTATCGACGCGAATGATGACATGCTGGCGCTGGCCAAAAAATACCAGACAAGCATTGGGGAGCGCGTCGGCTATCACAACGTCAAGTTTCGCAAAGGTCGCATACAGGATTTGAGGCTCGATCTCGCACTCGTTGATTCCTATTTGGCTGAAAAGCCTGTGGCCTCGACGTTGGATCTCGCCCGTTTAAACGACTATTGTTCCGTAATCAAGGCCGAACGTCCTTTGGTGACAGACGATTCAGTGGATCTCGTGCTGTCAAACTGGGTACTGAACCTCCGTATGCGGATGATATTCTTCCGATCGTCCCGCGTCGGAGGAGGCAGCAGTATTCGATTGTCGTCACTCCGCCGTGCGCAATCCGCGCGAGACAAAGGGCATGGACTATGACCTTACGGATGTTTCGGGATCAACCTGCTCCGAGCCCGGCAGTGACTGTTGTTGAATCAAGATGAGACCGTCGGAAACTGTCCGGGTGTGATGGGGAGGGAGCAGTTGAACCAAAAAATGCCATCATGGTTGAGTGTACCCTTAGTTTTAGGTGCTTTCGGGATGCTGGTCTGGCTGGAGCGACGTCGCCCTTTGCGTCGCGCCGTCGAGCCAAAAGTAACTCGCGCCGTCCGGAATCTTGCTGTGGCTGGCGTAGGTGCGATGGCGTTACAGCTGACGGAAAGTCCAATGTCAAAGCGATTGACAGAGATGGTCACACGGGGCAATTTGGGCCTGCTCAAAATGGTGCGCTTGCCACTCTGGCTAGAGACGGCCCTTGCGGTTCTGCTTCTGGACTACACGCTTTATGTCTGGCATGTCCTAACGCATAAGATCCCTTTTTTGTGGCGATTTCACCTAGCTCATCACGTAGATCTCGACTTGGACACTTCTACCGCTTTGCGGTTCCACTTTGGCGAATTGGTTCTTTCCGTGCCGTGGCGGGCCGGACAAATACTTGGTATTGGCGTTTCGCCACTCGCGCTTTCTGTGTGGCAAACTCTGCTGTTGATTTCGATCCTTTTTCATCACTCCGACGTTCGATTGCCCCTTGAAATTGAGCGCTGGCTCAACTGCCTGATCGTCACGCCACGCATGCACGGTATTCATCACTCGATGGTGTGTGAGGAGACAAACTCAAACTGGTCCAGCGGGCTGAGTATTTGGGATCGGCTGCATGGCACACTTCGGCTGAATGTGCCGCAGGACGAGGTCACAATCGGCGTACCCGCCTATCGTAAGCTTGAGGACGTTGAGTTATTAAAGATTCTTGCGATGCCCTTCGGCGAGCAAAGGCCGAGTTGGCAATCACCCGACGATGGCGAGCCGCGCCGTGAAGTTACGCCTATCCCGGTAGAGCGCCTCTTACCTTAGAGAACCAAGGTTGCGGAAATGAGTTCGAGTGAAACACCAGCGCTATCGATCATCATCCCGGCGCTCAATGAAGCGCACTCAATCGGCCCGACTCTTGGTGCTGTCTCGCACCTGTCAACCTCGGTCGAAGTCATAGTTGTGGATGGTGGTAGCGATGACGGCACCCGCGAAATTGCGAGTGTGCATGGGGCCATGGTTATCGCATCGAAAGGCGGACGTGGCGTGCAGATGCACAAAGGCGCGTGCGCGGCACAAGGTGAGGCATTATGGTTTTTGCACGCCGACACTATTGTGCCCGCGGACGGCGCACATCTCATCGTTGAGGCGTTGCACGACCGACGCGTCGTAGCTGGCAACTTCAATATTTGTTTCAACGGCCAGGGAAGGGCCGCCCGATTCATGACCTGGCTGTACCCGCAACTGCGCCGACTTGGACTCTGCTACGGCGACTCGGCGATTTTCGTGCGGCGTGAAGCGTACGAGCGAGTCGGAGGCTTCAACCCTTTTCCGCTCTTTGAGGATGTCGATCTGATGAAGCGCTTGCGCAGGCGAGGCCGCGTAGTTCATTTGGCGGCTGTTGTTGTTACTTCGTCACGACGCTTTGAAGGACGCAGCTTCGGGTTCACCTTCGCGAGGTGGGCCAGTTTGCAAGTGCTTTACTGGCTGGGAGTAAAACCAACGACTTTGGCCCGTATGTATGCTCCGATTCGTCAGGCTGAATCTAAGGTCGTAGTCATTGGCCGAGAAGACCGATCGCGGAAAGCAGCAACAGACTAGAAACTTGTCGGGCGCTTTTTCGCCGAAGGAGAAACGCGATGGCTTATTACTCAGAGGATGATCTCAACCGCTTCTCAGAGATTGGTAAGTACCGGCCCGATCTTTTCGAGAAGTTTATGGCCTGGTATCACGCGTGTCAGGAAGACGGCGCCCTCTCGCGGCGGGAGAAGGCTCTGATTGGCTTGGCCGTCGCACATGCGTTGCAGTGTCCTTATTGCATTGATTCGTTTTCGCAATCCTGTCTTGAATCAGGATCAAATATGGAGCAAATGACAGAGGCAATTCACATGGCGTCTGCGTTGAGAGGCGGGGCATCGCTGATTCACGGCTTGCAAGCGCATGACTCGGTGAACAAGGTATCAATGTAATGTCAACAGCCTTGCCATTCATACCAGCAGAGTCAGCGGCAAACTCGTCCATCGATTTTGACGAGAAGTTAGCAGCCCATGGCATGGAGTTGCGAGCCGCCGCAGTCGACACATTGCAGGTCAATGTCGGCAAGCTATGTAATCAAGTCTGCAAACATTGTCACGTTGATGCCGGTCCAGGGCGCACGGAGATCATGACGCGCGAAACTGCCGAGCAGGTGATAGCCGTGGTGCAGAAATTTCGTATTTCCACAGTTGACATCACAGGCGGCGCCCCGGAACTCAATCCTTCCTTTCGATACCTCGTAACCAAAGCACGAGCTCTCGGCGCGCATGTCATCGTGCGCCACAATCTCACTGTGATGTTCGAACCAGACCAGGAGGACCTGCCCGGGTTCTTTCGCGATCATTCAGTAGAGGTTGTTTCTTCGTTGCCATACTTCTTGGAAGAGCAGACAGACGCGCAACGCGGTCGTGGTGTTTTCGAGAAGTCGATCGAAGCTCTGCGGCGTTTGAATGCAGTCGGATGTGGAATCGAAGGCAGCGGCCTCATATTGGATCTTGTTTACAATCCGGTTGGCGCGTTTTTACCGCCGCCACAGACCAGCATCGAAGCCGATTTCAAACGCGAGCTGGCAACTCGCTACGGGATCTCTTTCAACTATCTTTACACCATCACGAATATGCCAATCAGGCGCTTTCTTGATTTCCTGCGCCGTTCGGGTAATGAGGAACGTTACATGCGCAAACTGGTCGAAGCATTCAATCCAGGAACTGTTCAGGGGTTGATGTGCCGGACTATGGTGAGCGTTGATTGGACCGGAAGACTTTACGATTGCGACTTCAATCAGATGCTCGAACTCGGCGTCGCACCGGAGTTACCCGAAACGATCGCTGATTTCGATCCGGAGAATTTCGCGCGGCGCCGGATCATGACAGGTCCACACTGCTTTGGCTGTACCGCCGGCTCAGGATCGAGTTGCGGCGGCGCGGTGGCCGTCAGCGCTTTAGGAGATCGCTGAAGTGTTGTTACTCATGGCATTTACGTTGGCAGTGATCTGCGGCACTGTCGGTTGGGTGACAATCGCCACGGTGACGTGGCTTCCCGTGTCAACTACACATGCCATTATCGAGTCGCTGCTCGGGGCCGGGTTGTGGTTTGCACCTACCGCAATCGCGTGGAGCAGTCTGGCGCCAAGATTGGCGGTGCCGCTCTTGCTGGTCTGGTTCGAACATCACAGTGAGATTGTGGCGCACGATGACATGCGCGCCGAGAGCTCGTGCTTTGGTTACGAGGTATCGAAAGGAAGGATTGAGTTCCGGGGCGC
>Ga0209751_10000073_pt1 | contig 93563 bp, 103 predicted proteins | sample RifCSP13_1_FD_184019 | JGI IMG/M metagenome (GOLD analysis project Ga0209751, IMG submission 184019) | Soil microbial communities from Rifle, Colorado - Rifle CSP2_sed 13_1 (SPAdes) (version 2) | ecosystem: Environmental > Terrestrial > Deep subsurface > Rock core/Sediment | place: Rifle...
GAACAGATTGGCTGGCGATTAACTGTGTCAGGACTTTTGATAAACGCCTCTTATATGTACCGAACTCCACATTTACCACGATCCCGGTTGAGAACCCGTCGCGGATGACCAACCGCCGTATCTTTGAAACCGCCGGTATCCGTTATGCAGATGCCGGCAAGATGGCTGATATTGTGGCTGCGGTAAAAAAGATGCTGGAAGGACATGACGAGATTGATACCAGCCAGACCCTGATTGTGAACTTTAACAGATTTGCATCTTCTTCACTGGATTTTTTCATTTACGCTTTAACCAAAACCACCAACTGGATCAAATTCCATGAGGTCAAACTGGACATACTGCTTAAGATTATTAATATCATCGAAGAGCATGGCACTGAATGTGCATTCCCGACATCCACCATTCATGTCCCGGATGGCATTTCAATGACTGAAAAGTAAGCTGACTGTTGCTTCCGTAAACAGTCCCTGTACTCTATGCATTATGGAATTAAACTTTACAAAAATGCATGGTCTGGGCAATGATTTTGCCGTAATTGATTGCTTTCAGCAGGAATTTACACTGACCCCGGAACAAATCAGGTCTCTCGGCGATCGACATTTCGGGATCGGCTTTGACCAGATGCTGGTTGTGGGTCCGGCGCGGAATAATAATGCGGATGTCAGTTACCGGATCTATAACAACGATGGTGGTGAAGTGGCCCAATGTGGAAATGGCGCAAGATGTATTGCTGCCTGGCTCTATAAACGGGGCATCGTGCGTAAGGAAGAGATTACTGCGGAAACAAGCCAGGGCCTGCTCAAACTCTATCATCTGGCGGATGGCCGAATCCGGGTCAATATGGGTATTCCGCGGCTGGAACCGGCGGATATCCCATTGCAAGCTGCCCGGCGCGAGCCCTGCTATCGGATTAAGATAAATAATCAGGAAATAATATTCAGTGCGGTTTCAATGGGTAATCCCCATGCCGTGCTGTACGTTTCCGATGTGGACAAGGCGCCGGTCCAGGAACTGGGAGCAAAAATTCAACAATCCCCCATGTTCCCGGAGGGGGTGAATGTGGGTTTTATGCAGATCATGGATTCCGGGCATATCCGGTTGCGGGTCTATGAACGTGGAACAGGCGAAACACTTGCCTGTGGCAGTGGTGCCTGTGCGGCTGTTGTGGCAGGTCGTCTTGACTCAAAACTGGCGGAGGAGACCGATGTGGCTCTCCCGGGTGGTCATTTACTGGTATCATGGCAGGGTGAAGGTGAACCTGTCTGGATAACCGGATCAGCCACATTTGTATATGAGGGACGGACAGTACTATGACGACGCAGAACGACACCAATCGCAGTATGCCATTGATCACCGCCGAAGATGTGGTGGATTTTCTGGATAAACATCCCGAATTCTTCATGGAACATTCTGAGTCTTTGAGCAGGCTGGAAGTCCCGCACACCGGTAGTGGTGATGCGATTTCCCTGGTCGAACGCCAGGTGCATGTCTTGCGCGAGCAGAATCAGCTCATCCGTAAACAGTTACACGAACTGATCGAAATAGCCCGTCAGAATGAAGAACTGGCAAGACGCATGCACAAACTTGCACTTACCCTGATGGATGCTGCCGAACCCAAAGACATCTTTTCCACGCTTTACGATAACCTTAGAAAAAATTTCCATGCAGACAAGGTTGCAGTACGTCTGTTTGGAGATCCCGCTTTTATCGATACCTTCGCTGGTCCTGAATTTGCCGGAAAAGATGCCAAAGAAAAATCCTTGTTCAAAACCATGATAGAAACGCATGAGCCTATATGTGGACGCATGAAGCAACAGCAGCAGGTATTTCTGTTCGGTGATGACGGCAACGAAATCGCTTCCTCAGTCATGGTGCCACTGCATGGGCCGGGTTGGGGCGGTATACTTTCTATCGGGAGTTTTGATCCACAACGGTTCCAGCCGGGGATGGGAGTTGAATTGTTGGCGAATATGGGAGAAGTGCTGAGTTTTATTATCAAGCCCTGGATAGCTGAACCTTAGTTCACTCTGCATTTCAGATTGTCATTTCGAGTGCAGCGAGAAATCTCCCGGGTGTTAATAAATGAAAGAGTCTGAAACCAGTTTAATCAACAGTTTTCTCGATTCCCTGCAGCATCTCTCGCCACACACCCGCAAAGGCTATCAACGCGATCTGAAATTTTTTCTGGAATATTGCAAGGATCAGCGCATAAAAAAATGGCAGGCTATGGATGGACACCGGGTACGCGGGTTTGTGGCCTGGCGCCATCGTCAGGGCGCAGGTGGTAAGTCACTGCAACGTAATCTCTCCGCCATCCGTGTTTTTTACCGGTATCTTATCGAACAGGGCGCGGCCAGACAGAATCCCGCACAAGGGATACTTGCCCCCAAAACGCCACGCAAGTTACCCAGGGTCCTGGATGCTGATCAGGCGACACAACTGATGTTGATAGATGACCAGAGCCCCCTGGCTGTGCGTGACCGGGCCATGCTGGAATTGATGTATTCTTCCGGCCTGCGTTTGTCGGAGTTGATTCAGCTTGATATGAACAATCTGGATTTAAAGGATGCAGTGGTCACTGTACTGGGTAAAGGTAAAAAGACCCGTACTGTACCGGTCGGCCGGCATGCCATAGCGGCATTGAGAAAGTGGTTTGGTATCCGGCAGGATCTGGTCAGGAGTGAAGAGGCCGCTGTGTTCGTCACCCAACGGGGCAAACGCATCAGTCCGCGTGCCTTCCAGCTACGGTTGAAACATTGGGCCATCAAACAGGGTATTCCCGGAAACGTACACCCGCATATGCTGCGGCATTCCTTTGCCAGTCATCTACTGGAATCCAGTGGTGATCTGCGGGCGGTACAGGAGTTACTCGGCCATGCCGATATCAGCACCACACAGATTTATACACATCTCGATTTTCAGCACCTGGCCAGGGTTTATGATGCGGCCCATCCCAGAGCGCACCGGAAAAAGGCCTGAAAAACTATTGCGCCAGGCCACACTTCGTTAAAAACCGGCCCGGAATACTCATTCAAAACTATTGGGAACCTGTTAAGAGGTTGTTTTTTTCCAGCACGGCACAATCTTGGGTAGAATATCCCTCCCGCTTAATCAGGAGATTACATTTGGAGCAATTCAGAGGAACGACCATATTATCCGTACGCCGTGGTAAGAAAGTAGCGCTCGGCGGAGACGGCCAGGTATCACTGGGTGATACCGTGATGAAGGGCAATGCCCGCAAGGTCCGGCGTCTCTATAAAGACCAGATCCTGGCGGGTTTTGCCGGCGGTACGGCGGATGCCTTCACCTTATTTGAACGGTTTGAGGGCAAACTGGAAAAACACCAGGGTAACCTGATGCGCTCTGCCGTGGAACTGGCCAAAGACTGGCGTAGCGATAAAATGCTGCGCCGGCTCGAGGCCATGTTATGTGTCGCGGACAAAAATACTTCACTCATTATCTCCGGCAACGGCGATGTGATCGAGCCGGAAGACAATATCATGGCCATTGGTTCCGGCGGTTCGTTTGCCAGGGCCGCCGCGCTGGCCATGTTGAAAAACACCGATATGGGCGCACGCGAAATCGTCGAAGGCGCGCTTAATATCGCTGCCGATATCTGCATCTATACCAATCATTCGCTGACCATCGAAGAACTGTCAGCCGAATAATCCACCTTAATCCCGGAATTATTTTATATGTCAGAGTTGACTCCTAAAGCTATTGTTACCGAACTGGACAAACACATCATCGGCCAGGATGCAGCCAAACGTGCGGTTGCCATTGCCCTGCGAAATCGCTGGCGCAGAATGCAGGTGAAAGAAGAACTCAGAAACGAGATCACACCAAAGAATATTTTAATGATCGGCCCGACCGGTGTCGGCAAGACCGAGATTGCGCGGCGTCTGGCCAAACTCGCCAATGCGCCATTTATCAAAATCGAGGCCACCAAATTTACCGAGGTCGGTTATGTGGGCCGTGATGTGGAATCGATTATCCGCGACCTTGCCGATATTTCAGTGAAGATGATGCGTGAGGCCGAGGTGGCCAAGGTGAAGGATCGGGCGACCTACGCTGCCGAGGTGAGGGTACTGGATATACTGTTACCCAAAGCCCGTACTTTTGAAAACACCGGGCAGGAAGACGACAATACGACCCGGGCGAAATTCCGCAGCATGTTGCGCGAGGGTAAACTCGATGACAAGGAGATCGAGGTCGAACTGAACATGGCGAGTATCGGTGTGGAGATCATGGCACCACCGGGCATGGAAGAAATGACCAATCAGTTGCAGAACCTGTTTCAGAATGTTGCGGGCGGTAGAAAGACCACACGCAAACTCCACGTAAAGGATGCGTTGAAAATGCTTGCTGAAGAAGAGGCGGCAAAGCTGGTCAACGAAGAAGATATCAAGGTGCGGGCGATCCGGATTGTGGAACAGAATGGGATTGTCTTTCTGGACGAGATCGACAAGGTCACGCGGCGCGGTGAAACCAGTGGCCCGGATGTGTCCCGTGAAGGTGTGCAACGCGATCTGCTGCCGCTGGTAGAGGGTTCGACTGTGTCAACCAAGTACGGCATGGTGAAAACTGATCATATACTGTTCATTGCCTCCGGCTCGTTTCATCTTTCCAAACCGTCTGACCTGATCCCTGAATTGCAGGGTCGATTGCCAATCCGTGTGGAATTAAATGCGCTGGGGGTGGATGATTTTGTGCGTATTCTGACCGAACCGGATGCCTCCCTGACGGAACAATATGCAGCACTGGTGGCAACCGAAGGTGTGGAGTTGAAATTCAGCAAGGACGGCATCGCGCGCATTGCCGAGATCGCTTGGCATGTAAACGAATCTACGGAGAATATCGGCGCAAGGCGCTTGCACACGGTGATAGAGAGATTACTGGAAACATTGTCTTTCGAGGCAACAGACCAGAGTGGAACAACAGTTACCGTGGACGCAACCTACGTCAATGATCATCTGGGTACATTGATCCAGAATGAAGATCTCACCCGATATATTCTTTAAAACTCAGGTAAGCTCTGATTAAGAGTTGAATCTATCCAGACTGTCATTCCGGCGAATGCCGAAATCCAGTATATTAACCTTTTACTGGATACTGGCATCCACCAGTATGACGAAAATTTAACTTACTTTTCAATTTCTAGATATAGACATCTTAAATGGCAACAACTGATCCCAAACCCGTTACCATCAACCTGCACCAGAAATCACGATTGCTTGAAATCGAATATGATGACGGCAGCCATTTTGAATTCACTTGTGAATTCCTGCGGGTCTATTCTCCCTCCGCTGATGTACGTGGTCACGGGCCCGGCCAGGGGGTATTGCAGATTGGCAAGGAAAACGTCTCAATCAAGCAGGTCGAGCCGGTAGGTAATTACGCCATCAAGCTGATTTTTGATGATGGTCATCAAACCGGGATTTATTCGTGGTCATACCTGTATGATATGGGCAAGAACAAGGAACAATACTGGCAGGAATACCTGACGGCCCTCAGGGATGCCGGCCATGCACGGCATGTAAATGTATGAATACAGACAGCACTGACTTTGGTTTTGAAAAAATATCACCCGGTGACAAGACCCGCCGGGTTGGACAGGTCTTTTCCTCGGTTGCCTCCCGTTATGATCTGATGAATGATTTAATGTCATTTGGCATACATCATTTGTGGAAACGTTTTGCCGTGCATTTATCCGGTGTCAGAAGTGGACAAAGCGTACTGGATGTGGCTGGCGGCACCGGGGACATGGCCATGTTGTTCCATCGCCGTGTTGGTGAATACGGACTGGTGCTGGTAACGGACATTAATAATGACATGCTGAAAGAAGGCAGGAACAAGCTTTATGATAAAGGCATTGTGCGTGGTATGCATTATGTCCAGGCCAATGCTGAACGACTGCCGTTTCAGCATAACCGGTTTGATTGCGTGAATATTGCTTTCGGCCTGCGTAATGTCACAGATAAACAGGCAGCGTTACGGTCCATGTATGACAAAACAAAATACGGCGGTTGTCTCATAATCCTGGAATTTTCTACTATTGTCTTACCTCATCTCAAACGTCTCTATGATGAATATTCCCTGAAACTGATCCCGTGGCTGGGCAAGCTTGTCGCCAGTGACGAAGCCAGTTACCGTTATCTCGTGGAATCTATCCGCATGCACCCGGATCAGGAAACGCTCAAACAAATGATCGAGGCAGCGGGTTTCGCCCGCGTGGAATACTATAACCTGACGGGCGGTATTGTTGCCGTACACCGGGCCTACAAGATCTGACATATATGATTACGCATAGTCTCACAGAAAAGATCCAGACATTCATCAACAATGTCCTGCAACAGGATGAACAGACATTTATTTCGATATGCGAACTTTCCGGCAAGGTGATCAAGATAGAAATTTCCGGTCCGGATACCGCAATATTTCTGCTATTTGATAAGCAGGGCATCATCATGAAAGCGGAACATGATGCAAAGCCCAATGTCACGATCAAGGCGCGACCTTCAGCCTTCATGGGACTACTGCTGAACCGCGATGACAAAGTGACAACATTCTCGCCAGAGATGGAGATTATCGGCGATACCGGACTCGCCCAGCGTTTCCAGCAGATTATCAGAAATCTGGAGATAGACTGGGAAGAGCATCTTTCTCACTGGTTTGGTGATACGACCGCACATAAACTGGTACGGATACTCACACAAACCAGTAAGTTATTAAAGGAAACACACCGGACCATCAGCATGGATATCAGTGAATACCTGCGCTATGAAAAAGACATGTTACCGGATCGGGAAGAAGTTGAAGAATATATCGCGGCAGTAGATGTGTTACGTAATGATGCAGAACGTTTACAACTGAGGATAGCAAGACTGCAAAAAATAATAACAGGCAAGGGGCAGCTTCATGGTTAATTTTGGCGAACTGTTCAGGTTGCTTACCATACAACGAATCCTGATTCGTCATGGACTGGATGAGATTATCTTTGCTACGCATCTATTCAGGCCAGTCAGGTTTTTGTTTAATCTGTTGCCGTGGAACTGGTTTGGACATCGCGCAAAAGGAACACGTGCAGAACGCCTGCGCATGGCACTTGAGGATCTTGGTCCGCTATTTGTAAAACTCGGGCAACTGTTGTCCACACGCCGTGATATGTTACCGGAAGATATCGCAGATGAGTTTGCAAAATTGCAGGACTGCGTTCCGCCATTCCCCGGATCGGAAGCGCGCCGGATTATTGAAAAGGCGTTTGGAAAGTCCATAAATGAAATTTTTCTCGAGTTTAATGAAACTCCACTGGCATCTGCTTCCATAGCCCAGGTACATGCCGCCACACTGAAAGACGGCAGGAAGATGATCGTTAAGGTAGTACGCCCGGACATTGAAAAAATTATCCGGCGTGATCTGGGCCTGATGTATTTTCTGGCCAGACAGGCCGAACGTTATTCCGAGGATGGCCGCAATTTGAAACCAACGAATGTTGTATCTGAGTTCCACAAGACGATACTGGGTGAACTGGATCTGTTGCGCGAAGCTGCCAATGCCTCCCAGTTGCGCCGGAATTTCGAAAATTCGGATAAACTTTATATACCGGCTATTGAGTGGCCACTAACCCGTGAGAATGTCATGGTCATGGAACGCATCTCGGGTATTCCTGTCAGTGATGTTGATGGCCTCATGGCAGCCGGGGTTGATTTGAAATGGCTGGCCGAGTCCGGTGTTGAAATATTTTTCACACAGGTGTTCCGTGACAGCTACTTTCATGCGGATATGCATCCTGGCAATATTTTTGTTGCAACGACAAATAAGGGTGACCGGAATCAACACCCACGCATCATGTTCGTTGATTTCGGTATCATGAGTTCTCTCAGTGAATTTGATCAGCGTTATCTTGCGGAAAATTTTCTTGCCTTCCTGAACCGTGATTACCAGCGTGTGGCTGAGCTGCATGTGGAATCAGGCTGGGTGCCAGCCGGTACACGTGTAGATGAATTCGAGTCCGCCATCCGTACTGTATGTGAACCCTTGTTTGATCGTTCCATCAGGGAAATTTCATTCGGGACTTTATTATTAAGGTTGTTCCAGACAGCCAGAAATTTCGGCATGGTGATCATGCCACAGCTTCTGTTATTACAGAAAACACTGGTCAATATTGAAGGGCTGGGCCGGCAGCTATATCCGGAACTGGATATATGGAAAACTGCAAGACCTCAAATGGAACGCTGGATGAGTGATCGTGGCGGTTTGCGCGGATTATTCAAGGGGACGATACAGAACCTGCCATACTGGCTGGATCGTTTGCCTGACTTGCCGAACAAGGCCATTGATCTTGTCGATCGTCTGCGTAATGGACGTATTACCGTGCAGAACAAGTCACCCGAAATTGAAAAATTGCGCAATGAGATCAAGGAAGCGAATCAACGCACGATCCTGGCCATCATTGGATCGACATTCATACTCTGTGCGGCAATCATCTTCGGACTGGACAAATATTCGCCTTTTCTGGTGAGCGGGATACCGGTGGTGAGTGCGGTTTTCCTGGTGATAGGGTTGGGGTTACTGGCATTTGCAATGGGAGATTGATATAGATTTCCTGTAGTCCGTCATTCCGGGGGCCGAGTTCAGCGAGGCAACCCGGAATCCAGATCAGAAAATGATCTTTTGACTTATTCCCCTTTTATCATCCTTTTCGCCCATTGGCGACCTACTTTTCTTTGAAGAAAAGTAGGCAAAAGAACTTTCTCCGGAGTGCCTTGGTCTGCGACTGCCCTCATTGTTCGTTGCGGGATACGCGCCGCAAAAATTCGCATCCATGCTCAGTTTTGCTAAAAATGACATCCTGTCATTTTTGCGCTACCACTGCCTCACAATTCGGCAAGGCACACGGAGGCAAGAGTCCTGGACAGTTTAATTAAGTCAACTATACTTAACAAAGTATGCCTCAATCAAATACATGGAGGTGATCTATATGTCGTTATTCTCTCAAAAGTCTGCTATTAGTTTTATACCCAGACGACCCATGTGCATCATATTTTCATTTTGGGCGATACAATGTTTTTCTGGTGAAAATTATAGTTGCAATGATCTCATGTCAGTAAAAGAACATATCACCAAGAGTGCAGAAGTAATACTAATTAAAAAACATGAAAATCGAAATATAGGCATGTTTTTAATAAAAAACTTAGGCTCTGATCCGTTGGAATTTGATGTGTACGAGAGTTATAACGAGAATGGAGAAAATGGACCATATCTACACGAATGGTGGACTGATACATGGAAACTTGATCTAAAAAATCGATCAGAAGGCTGGAAAATAATTCTTCCTACATGGATTGGCAGTATTGGAGGACCACGTAGTGAGCTTGTTATAAACCCTGGTGAATCAGTACATATATGGGCTAATTTAAGAAACACTGACAAACATTTTGTTTATAGATTAGAAACTATTGATAGAAACGCGAGAATATTAATCTCGGAACCATATTGTTTTTAAGACTCTATGAAGAAAATATTTATTTTTGTTTTTTTATTTATTGCTTTACACTCCATATTTGCATGCAAATACATATGAATGTTATGGCGATCAGTTAAGTCATGAAAAAATTATTTCATCTGCTAGATTAGTCTTGATTCATGCCAACTTAAAAGAAGGATATGGGGTTTTTGAAATATATAATCCACATAGCTTCGACATAGTCATTCCTGCAAAAAGCCTTGATGGAAAAACTCTTTGGTATGATCCTCTCTTTGTGAGTTTGATGGCGATTGATTTAAATAATATCCTAAATGGATGGCTGATGATTTTAAGAAACTATGTTGATGGATATCAAAAAGAAATTGATGAAAATGGGGAAGATGTGGATTTAATTATCGAGCCAGGAGATAAAAAAGAATTTAATGCAAAATTATACACATATGAAGAATTTAACTGGGCAGATATGAATCAATATGCATTCAGATTAAGACTGGATAGAGCAGGCAAGGTAAATTCTGATTTCGCACATTTTATTTTATCTCAACAAATGGGGATAATATTTTCAGATCCATTTTGTTTCAGAAATAACTAGTCTAAATCGATAGGCGAGCGTAGATCCCCCTTTGTCATGCTGAGTCGGTGGAAGTTATAGGGGCAATTGTGCGGGATGCACAATTGAGCGGCTCCATGACAGGATGTCATGTAGGCGCGACCCGTGATAACTGAACACTGACGAAGGTAGCCGCAGGCCATGACAGTGGGGGGAAGGTTTTCTTGGTGACTTCTTTTTGAAAAGAAGTCACTCGCCAGCAGGCGAAAAGAAACACTGAAAAAAGCGAGATTTCTCGCTACGCTCGAAATGACAAGAATTCAGACTGGATTCTGGCATGCGCCAGAATGACGGACTAATGAACTAGTTTCTTACCAATCCCGTTTCCACTTCATCCCGGTTTTGTTTGCCAAGGAGTATTTCAATCAGAGTAAGAGCGAAATCCATGGCAGTGCCGGGGCCGCGTGAGGTGATGACTTTGCCATCAATCACCACGGCTTCGTTGGTGATTTTTGTATTTGGCAGATTCATGTCATCAAGGAAACCGGGATAACTGGTGGCTGTTTTGCCATCCAGCACACCGGCATTGGCGAGTGCCTTGGGTGCAGCACAGATGGCGGCAGTGTATTTGTGCTTGCTGGCCATCTTTTTTAATAATGCCCGGATACGCGGATCATTGTCCAGATGATCGGCGCCGGGCAGACCGCCCGGCAGAACGATCATGTCGTATTCCTGTTTTAATGCACTATCGAGGTCGGTATCAGGAATGATTTTCACACCACGGCTGGCAATAACTGTTTGTTTATCCAGCCCGGCAGTGGTGACATCAATTTTTGCACGCCGCAACAGATCAATGATAGTCACCGCCTCGAGTTCTTCACAACCTTGAGCAAGTGGTACCAGTACATTAGGCATAAAGCATCACCCCTTGATTTTCTGACTTAACACAATACCTCTTAACACATTCAATGCTTCGTAGAGTTCATAATCAGATGAAGATAACGGCACTTTATCCGCCTCATCTTCCTGTCCTTGAAGATCAGGGTCATGTGTTGTTACAGGCTCGTCTATCACGCCGGTATTTTCAAGGTGTCTGCTCAGGTTCTCTTCCTTTACGAGGCCGTTGCCGTCATCTTCAATTTTCGAGACAGTTAATTTCTCAATGATGATATCCGGAGTAATGCCGGCTGCCTGGATGGATCTGCCTGAAGGTGTGTAATAAAGGGCAGTGGTCAGTTTTACTGCTGCCTGGTTCGACATGGGCAGGATGGTTTGTACAGAACCTTTACCAAAAGTTTTCTGGCCCATAATTACAGCTCGCTTATGGTCTTGAAGTGCCCCGGCAACGATCTCCGATGCAGACGCTGATCCTTCATTGACAAGAACTATCATCGGGACCTTATCAAACACGTTGACCGGTTTTGCATTGAAGCGCAGTTCAGAATCCTTGATGCGGCCTTCAGTGTAAACAATCAGTCCCTTGTCGAGGAAAATGTCGGAGACATCAACGGCTGCATTCAACACGCCACCCGGATTATTGCGGAGATCCAGTATGAGGCCCTTGATACTATTGTTGTTTTCCTTCTTCAGGTTTTCAAGTTCTGTATGCAGATCCTGGCCGGTTCTGGCCTGGAAGCTGGAAATACGCACGTAACCATAGCCTGGTTCCAGAGTGCGGGAACGTACACTGTTAATTTTGATGACATCCCGGGTGATGGTGAACTGCAGGGGTTTTTCCTCGTTACTGCGCAGGATGGTCAGGGTGATGTCTGTACCCGGTTTGCCGCGCATGCGATTGACGGCATCATTCAGTGCCATGCCTTTAACAGGCGTGTCGTCAAGTTTTATGATCAGATCACCCGGCAGGATTCCTGCTTTTTGTGCCGGTGTATCATCAATCGGTGAGATGACCTTGATGAACCCGTCTTCCATCCCGACTTCAATTCCGAGTCCACCGAATTCTCCGGAAGTGCCTTCCTGAAGATCGTTGTAGGATTCAGCATCAAGGTACGTGGAGTGCGGATCGAGTCCTGCCAGCATGCCACGGATGGCATCTTCCAGGAGTTTGCGATCGTCGACAGGTTCAACGTAATCGTTTTTGATTTTGGCAAAGACTTCCGTGAAGGTCCGGAGTTCATCCAGTGGCAGGCCTTCCGGGGCAGACTCATTCTGGCCGATTGCAAACTGCAGTCCGGTGGCCAGTAACAATAAAAATATAAAGAATTTACGCAAAAAACTGTTCATATTTACTCCAGACTAACATGGCTGATCGTATGTGTGTAATAAATTAAGGTTGTTCTGAAACCATTCCTTAGCTTACTTAGTTACCGGCATACAGGAAATGTTCATTTATACAGTCAAGCATACAGTCCGGCACTATAAAGTGACAAGTCTCGAAATACGGACAAACTATCTTTTGCACCATAATTCCGGGTTCTGTGGTTTTCCCCGGTGGCGGATCTCGAAATAGACGCCGGAGGCCGTCTGGCCCCCGGTATCACCTACGTAGGCAATGGTTTCCCCTCCCAGGACCCAGTCACCGGTTTTTTTCAGCAGGGTCTGGTTATAACCATAAAGGGTCATATACCCGTCCCCGTGATCAATGATAATCAGCAGACCGAGGTTACGGAACCAGTCGGCAAAGATGATTTTGCCGGTGTATACCGCCTGAACTTCATTACCGGCATTGGCGCCTATCTTTACTCCCTGCCATTTAAGCGAGGCACCTTTGCGGCTGCTGCCAAATTTGTTCAGCAACCGGCCTTCTGCGGGCCATTGCAGTTTTCCCCTAAGTGTGCCGAAGGGTGCGATATCCTCAAAAAAAATGATTTTGTCATCACGTTTGTCCAGTGTATTAATCAGGGCAAACAGTTCTTGCTCATGTTCAAGCAGGGACTTTAATTGCTGGCCTTTCTCAGTGATGTCCTTGTCAAGGCGATCAAGGATATCAGTACGTGATTCGCGGAAAGCCATGAGTTGTTCATTCCTGGCAATCTGCCGGTCTTTCAGTTTTTCAAGCTGTCCGGTTTCCGCAACGAGCATGGCGCTGAGATCATTGATGACCTCTACTTTATCCTTGATGGTATTGATCGAGTCTGTACGCGCGCGGTTGTAATAATCATAATAGGCGAGTACACGCCCGACCTTGGCCGGGTCTTCCTGATTAAGCAGCAATTTCAGATAATCACTGCGCCCGTCCATAAAAGCTGATCGGATTTGCCTGGCAAGATACGACCGTTCGAGGGTCAATGCCTTTTCATGTTCGACGATGGTCTGGTTCAGTTTTTCGAGACGGTCATTTCTTTTTTGTATTTCTTCTTCCACTTCTTTCAAGCGCAGGGTAGCCCTGCTGATTTCTACTTCGGTATTCTGCAATTCTTCCTGTAACTGTTCGGATTCGCTTTTGGCGCTGTTAAGATCAGATTTAACATCTGCAATCTGGCTGCGCACCGATTCCAGTTCGACCGTTTTATCACCGGTAGACGGGTTTGCTGCATATCCGGTATTCACCACAGCAAGCAACAGGCATAAACACAAAAACCGGCACAAGGTTGTTTGTGATACAGAGGAACTATTTTCCACCAATGGCCTGTTCCGTTTCTTCATATAGCTTGAGCAATGGTCTGCCGGTCATCTCATTGGGAATGTCCAGGCCCATCAGGCTCAGCATAGTTGGAGCAATATCCGATAGCACGCCACCGCCGGGGAGGAATTCAGCAGGACGTCCGATGTAGATCATGGGCACCAGGTTGGTAGTGTGGGCAGTATGCGACTGGGATTTGATTTTTTCCGTGGTATAGGCGCGCATCTGTTCCGCATTGCCATGATCAGCTGTAATAATGATTTCGCCACCCGCTTGTATGGCGGCTGCTATGACTTTACCCAGACATTTGTCTATGGCCTGAATGGCCTTGATTGTCGCCTGGAAATCACCGGAGTGGCCGACCATATCGGCATTGGCATAATTACAGATGATGCAATCGTATTTACGGCTTTCGATCGCCTCGACCAGTTTTTCCGTGATTTCGAAAGCGCTCATTTCCGGTTTCTTGTTATAAGTGGACACATGCGGCGACGGCACCAGTATGCGGTCTTCACCTTTAAATACCCGTTCTTCTCCGCCATTAAAGAAGAAGGTGACATGGGCATATTTTTCCGTTTCGGCAATACGCAACTGTTTCAACCCGAGTCCGGCAATGTATTCACCGAATACATTCTTCAGGTGTGCGGGTGGAAAGGCCACCGGAAATTCATAATTGGCCTTGTATTCAGTGAGGCTGATAAATGCACCGGGATTCGGGACACGCTCCCTCGGGAAACCCATGAAATCAGGTTTGGTAAAGGCGCGGGCAAGTTGCCGTGCACGATCAGCGCGGTAATTGGCGAAGACCAGCACGTCACCATCTTCTACCCGTACCGGTGGATGTCCCGCCTTCGTAATGGCCGTAGGCTTCACAAATTCATCGGTTTCGCCACGGGCATAGGCCATGTCTACGGCAATAAACACATCATCCGATCGGAAGTCTGCCGTACCATCGCAGATCAGATCGTAGGCGGCCTGGGTCCGTTCCCAGTGCTTGTTGCGGTCCATCGCGTAATAGCGGCCGATAATACTGGCGAATTTACCCTTGCCCAGTTCCCGCATTTCCAGGTAAACCTGATGTATATATTCTGTAGCACTTTTCGGCGGCGTGTCGCGGCCATCCAGAAAGGCATGGAGGTATACGTTATTGACCCGGCATTTATCAGCCAGCCTTATCAATGACAGAATGTGGTCCTGATGACTGTGTACACCGCCGGGAGACAAGAGGCCCAGAATATGGACCGCCTTGCTGGTGGCAGCGGCCTCGTTGAAAGCATCTATCAGGATTTGATTTTTGTAGAACGAACCGTCTCCCAGGGCACGGGTGATGCGGGAAAACTCCTGATCAACGATACGGCCGGAACCTATGTTCATGTGCCCCACCTCGGAATTACCCATCTGTTGTGGCGGCAGGCCAACATCAATGCCGGAGGCCCGGATGAGGGTACGCGGGCGTTCCAGCCACAATTTTTCCCACACGGGTTTATTTGCGCTGTAGATGGCGTTATAGACGGTGTTCTCAGAGTAACCCCAGCCGTCCAGGATAATGAGGACAAGTGGTTTGTGCTTGAGCTGCATTTAAATTTTATTCAGGCAATAGAAAATCGTATTGATAATGAATATCTTGGCCAGGGTGACTCTGGCGCAAAGTTTAACATGAAACAGCCAGCCGCCGGTATTGAATGCTGGGCCGGCTGACCGGGGTGTTTACCTGCCGGTGGAAATTTTTAATCTGCCCTGTATTCACGTATTATGCACGCCTTGACAGTGGGCGGGGCGGTACGCCAGCCGGATTTCAAGAGATCAATTCATCAATCAAGCCATAATCTGACAGGCAAAACATGGAAAATATTCCTGAATTCATCGCCAATCATTTATTCCTGTTTTCACTAATGATTGGCATTCTGGCCTTGTTACTGTGGAATTTTTTTGGCCATTCCTTCAGTGGTGTTGCAGAACTGACGCCGATGGAGGCCACCCGCAAGATGAACCATGAAAAGGCCATCATGCTGGATATGCGTCCGGTAAAGGATTTTGCCGAAGGCCATATCCTGAATTCGCTGAATATACCCGTCGAAAAATTATCAGAACAGCAGAACGATTTGACCAAATACAAGGATCGTCCATTGATACTTTGCTGCAGAATTGAAACAGATTCCATGCGTGCAGCACGGTTCCTCAAACAGCAGGGTTTTGATCAGCTTTATTGCCTTAAGGGTGGATTGCAAACATGGCGTAGTGCTAGCTTGCCCCTGATACGGGACGAGACCAAAGAAGAAACAGCATAACCGGAAAAGACACCATGACAGAACCAACCAGAAATGATCAGACAGCCGCCGCCGGTAATCCCAATGCCGGGCAGTTTGCGATTCAGAAAATTTATATCAAGGACATTTCGTTTGAAACCCCGCATTCACCGCAGATTTTTGCTGAAGAGTGGACGCCCAGGGTCAATATGCAATTGTCCAGTGGGGCGACCAGCATTCAAGAAGATATGACTGAAGTCGTGTTGACCGTCACCCTCACCGTCACTCTGGGTGAAAAGACGGCCTATCTGGTAGAAGCACATATTGCCGGAATTTTTCTGATTAAGGATTTTCCCAAGGACATGGTCGAGCGGATGGCCGCGACGATTTGTCCGAATATCCTGTTTCCGTTTGCGCGTGAACTTGTTTGTGATCTGGTGACCCGGGGCGGATTCCCGCAACTGTTACTGGCGCCGGTCAATTTCGAGGCATTATATGCACAGCAGAAAAAGCAGAATGCAATGGATGCAGATGGCAGTACTACCGAACCTGAAATCAAACATTGAGATAAAAGTAGTCAGGCGTCAGGAGCCGGGCGCGGTAATCTTGAGCTGACGTGTGTTAATAGGGCAATCATCATCATGTGACAAGCACGTATTGCAAACAACGAGCAAACGAAAATGGTGAATTCGGGAAATCCAATACTTGTTGCCGGGGCCGGCTCCTGGGGGACGGCATTGGCGATCATACTGGCCCGCAATGGGAATGCAGTATCTTTATGGGACCATGATACTGAACTTATCATTCAACTGCAGCAGCACAAATCAAATGAAACCTATCTGCCTGGAATTGCCTTTCCCGAAGGTTTAAACCCTGTCGGCAATTTTACTGAGGCACTTGAAAAACTGAATGATATCATTATTGCCGTGCCCTGCAGTGGTCTCGAAAGCGTGTTGAAACAACTGGTCTCCAGCCCGGTTAAAAAATTCAACATCTGTCTTGCCTGTAAAGGCCTGGCTGCGGGCGGGCAATTACTGAACCATCAGGTCGTCAATGAACACCTGCGCGACCGGGCCAGCACGGCAGTGTTATCGGGGCCATCCTTTGCTTCGGAGGTTGCGCGCGGTTTGCCGACGGCAGTGACGATCGCCTCCAGCGACCAGACAACTGCCGAATATTTTGCCTCGTGTTTCCATAATGAGGTGTTTCGCATCTATACCCATAATGATGTCATTGGTGTGCAGGTAGGTGGGGCTGTAAAAAATGTCATGGCGATTGCTGCCGGTATCTCGGACGGTCTGGGTTTTGGTGCAAACACGCGCGCTGCGCTGATAACCCGCGGCCTGGCGGAGATCATGCGACTCGGGGTGGCGCTGGGTGGCAAACCGGAAACGTTTATGGGACTCGCCGGTCTGGGTGATCTGGTATTGACCTGCACGGATGATCAGTCGCGTAACCGCAGGCTGGGTTTGTTACTGGCCAGAGGGGAGCACCTGGATGCAGCGTTGCAGGAGATTGGCCAGACGGTGGAAGGTGTGCGCACGGTCAATGATGTGATCAAACTTTCCACGAACCACCAGATAGAAATGCCCATCTCCAGACAGGTCTATAATGTGTTGAATTTGAATCTTCCCCCGGTTGATGCTGTGCAGGCCTTGCTGGCCAGGGATCCAAAACCGGAATTATAGTAACAATTTTGTTTATTCTTGTTTTATCTTCCGGATTTCCGGGTTAACCTGATTTAAATTATTTACAGGAATTTTTGATATGCAGGATCAGGCCAGAGAATTACTGGATCGATATTGCAAACAAGCAGATAACGCCGCCTTTAATTCATTCTATCGTGCACAGTCCGGTAAACTCTGGCAGTTTCTGCGGGGACGAGGTTGCAGTGAGGAGGGTGCCTATGACCTTCTGGCCGAAGCCTTTCTGAAGTTCATCCAGGTGGTATGCAAGGATCTGCGCGCCCCGGTTGCTTTGCTATACAGGATTGCAATCAATCTGCACATTGATCAATACCGGCGCGATAAGGCATCACCTGTCTCTACAGATAATAATTCTGTTGAAATTCACGTTGTTGAATCCAGTACTGCATTTAATGATGAACGTGATTATGTTCAATATTTAATGAAATCCCTGCCGCAGGATGAACAAAATCTGCTGTTCATGCGTTATTGGACAGGACTGACCCACAAAGAAATTGCAGGAATACTCGACATGCCGGAAGGTACCATCAGGCGGCAATGCGCTGCCATTATCAAGAAACTGCAGCAACGCTGGCAGGAGGAAAGCTAATGACGCATAATTTTCCTGTCCCGGACGAAGCACGACTTGAACACCTTATAAACAGAATGTTTGTTAAATTGCCTGTGCCGGAAATTATCCGCCTGAATCGAATAGAGGAAAGATTATCACGTCAGCTGGCCATAAACAGACCCAAACACCGCGTGAACAAAATCCCCTGGTGGGTCGTTTTATTATTAGTGGGAGGATTTGCTACGGCCGCCTGGTGGGCAGGAGAACGGTTTTTTGAACATAGTGCCGTCGAGATGGAGACGCCTGATCATGGTGAAGAATCGTTACCGCCGGTGACACCGTCCGGACAGGAAGCGGAGGAGGTTATTCAAAGTGAAGGAAGCGTGGATGAATTCAGGGAAAAGGATTCGCCCGTGATCTATCAGAGGGAAGCTTATTAGGCTGAATATCATGTTATCGCGAACCGCCATAAAATTTGTATTGTTGTTACTGTTGAGTGGTTGCCTGCGCGGCGTGTTTGCTGCGCCCGGCGACATTCTTTTCAGTGACGACTTTGAAAGCGGTTTTGGCAACTGGACGGCTGCCGGTGCCGGTGACGCCAGCATCGGCGGCGAGACTTTCAACTCCGCGTCCAACTCCATGCGTCTGCGCTGGAACACGGTGACCGCCACCAGCAATACAATCAATGCCGCGGTGCCGGGAGCAAGCCTGTCGGTCTGGATCCGCCGCGGCGATGACGCCTTCAGCGAAGATCCGGATGGTGGCGAAGACCTGGTGGCCGAGTTTTTTGATGGTGGCTCCTGGATAGCTCTGGAATCCTTTTCTGGAGGCGGCGCGCCGGGCGAAATATTGACGCGGAACTATCAATTGCCTGCGGCGGCACTGCACGCGGCGTTGCAAATCCGGTTCAGGCTGCTGGCCGGCAACGGCGCAGATTTCGATTACTGGCATGTGGATGATGTCATCGTCACCGAAACAGTAGCGCCACCGCCCCTGACGGTCGGCACGTGTGACGATTTCGAATCGGGCTTGTTCAACTGGACCATAGACACCAGCGGCGGCGGGTCCGCCGGTATCAGCGGGGCCACGTTCAATTCGCCTTCCAACGCCCTGTTTACCCGCTGGGGCGCGGTGACTGTGACTTCCGTCGTTATCGATATGAGTTCCATTTCCGCGGTGCAACTGGAGATGTGGATTCGCCGGGGCGATGATGCTTTCAGCGAAAATCCGGAAGCGGGCGAAGACCTGGTGGTTGAGTATTTCAATAATGCCAGTGCCTGGATCGCCCTGGAAACTTTCCCCGGCAGTGGAGCGGCCGGTGAAATTTTCAACCGCTCCTACCCCTTGCCCGGCGATGCATTTCACGCGAATTTCCAGATCCGTATCCGGCAAACCGGCGGCAGCGGCGCTGATTTCGATTACTACCATGTGGATGATGTTTGCCTTACCGCGCCCCCTGACCCGATTGCCGAATGGCGCATGGACGAGGCGGTCTGGAACGGCACGACCGGCGAGGTGGCGGACAATACCGGCAATGGCAATGACGGTACCTCGGTTAATGGCACGACTACCGCTGATGTAAATCCTGCTATAGGCGGATCACCGGGTACATGCCGCTACGGTGTGTTTGATGGGGTTAATGATTACCTTGAAGTCGCGGACAACGCTCTGCTGGATATTGCTGATGAGTTGACGGTTACTACCTGGATTAATATCAACAGTATTCCAGGAAGCGGATTGAAAACCATCGTTTCAAAGGATATTAATTATGAATTCCATGTTAATGCTTCTGGTCAGATCTTCTGGTGGTGGGGTGGGGGTGCCCGGGAACTGACTTCAAACGGGACGGTCACTGCCGGCACCTGGCACCATATCGCTATCGTCTATTCCGCAACCGGAGGTTTTCAGCGGATATATATTGATGGTGTTCAGGATGCAAATACTAATAATCAGACAGCAAACCTGACACTGAATAATAATCCGTTCCAGGTTGGTGGTGATCAGGGGTTTGCCGGACGTGAGTTCGATGGTCTGCTGGATGAGGTAAGGGTTTATGATATCGCTTTGTCGGACAGCGATATAACAGCGGTAATGAACGACACACATCCATGCCCCGTGCCGGATCCGGTCGTATACTATGCCCTGGATGAAGACACCTGGGGGATAATCATCGATTCTTCAGGCAATGGTTTCGATGCATCCGCATTAGGCAGTGCAGCACCGGATCCCTATCCGGTTACCAGTCCACCGGGTGAGGCGCTGACCGCCGATCCCGGCACCTGTGGTGCCGGCTTCATACCCGTTACGGCAGGAACCCAGGCCATTGCGACACCCGTAGAACCCGATGCCACAATCGGCAACACAGGATCTATTGCCTTCTGGTACAGCGGCAATTCGAACTGGGACGACAGTACGGACCGCATGTTGTTTGATGCCTCCAACAACCTTGGAGGCGGAGGTGCTGACAAACATTTCTACCTGGTCAAACGTGGTGGGCCGGGTGCTGGCGCTAACAACGGCTCACTAAGATTCGCGATTGAGGACAGTGCCGATACAAACAGTACCGCAACTACGGGACAATTTACATTTGCTGCCAATACCTGGGTCCATATCACCGTGACCTGGGATTTACCCAATGATCTGATTCAGATCTACGTAAACGGTGCGTTGGCGGCCACCTCTACTACCAACGTTAATGGGGTACTGGGAAATACTTCAACTTTGTATTTTGGTGATCAACGTATGGGCGGGATTGCTGGAACGGCTGGTAACTATACTACTAATTCCGCCAACGGTTACTTTGATGAAATCAAGATATTCGATTCCGAGATAAGTGCAGGAGACATTGCTGCATTAATGACAGAGCGACATCCCTGCACGGCCGGGCCGCACCACTATTCCATAGTCCCTAACGGTACCGGTGTCACCTGTGATGCATTAGTGATCGATGTGGAAGCGCATGACAGTTTGCATGGCGCTTTCGTGCCAAACAATACAACCACGATTACCGTGATCGCCAATGCTGCAGCACCAGCAAATGTGACCTGGTCTGTAACAAATCCCGGAATCAATACTGGCGCATTTACAGATAACGGGGATGGTACGGCGAATTATACATTTACCGGCACGGAATCTCTGGTGCAGTTTTCCCTCCGGTACCCGTTTGTGGAAACGTTTGATATTGATGTGACAGACGGCACCGCAACGGATCAGGATGGTGTATTTGAAGATGATGATGCCCAGTTTGTCGAGGCGATTTTCCGTATCACGGGAAATCCATCTGCTATACCGGTTCCCGCGGCAAACATCACCACCAAGATATCCGGGAAAACTTCCAATAGTACCGGCTTTGGTCAGCAGAATTTGTATCTGCAGGCCATCCGTACGGATGATGAAAGCGGATCTTGCGTGGGAGTTTTCCAGAGCCAGACTGCTACTGTCCAGATGGCCGGTGAATGTAATAATCCCACTACCTGTGCCGGGACGGCGGTCACGGTGCTGGACAACAGTGCGAGCGACATACTCATCGGCATCAATAACAACGGCATGGTGCCCCCGGCCGGGAATTTTACGGATGTGACGCTGGATTTCGATGTGAACTCGGCAGCACCGCTGATATTCGCTTATGCGGATGCCGGGTTAATTACTTTGCATGCACGCTACGATATTGATCCTGATGTCACAACGGAATTCATGTTCGGTGGCAGCAATGCTTTTGTGGTGCGGCCGTTTGCTTTTTCAATTGAATCCGGTGATGCGAACTTTACAGCAGCAGATGCTACGGGTACTGCGTTCAAGAAAGCTGGAGAGAACTTTGATGTAACAGTAAGATCAGTTGTCTGGCAGGTTGCGGATGATGGTGACAATGACGGTATATCTGATACGGGTGCCGATCTTACAGATAATGCCGTAACACCAAATTTTGGAAATGAAACTATTGCACCGACAGTCAATATTACCCATGCTCTTGCACTTCCCACGGGTGGCAGCGCCGGAACATTATCTGGTGGCGCAGGTGTAGGAGGTTTTGGTTCAGTACCAACAGGCGAGACCACGGCCACATTGTCCTTTGATGAAGTGGGGATCATCGATTTAAGTAGTACGCACACAAATTATCTCGGTAGTGGCTCAAACATTACCGGAACTCGTGAAGACATTGGTCGTTTTTATCCAGCCCGTTTTCAGGTCGCAGACAATGCGCCAACGTTTGCTGATGCCTGTACGGCAGGCACCAGTGATTTTACCTACATGGATCAGACCTTTTTCTATAACACGGCACCTGTCCTGACTGTTACGGCATTAAATACTGGTGGAAATGTTACCATGAATTATGGTGATTCCAGTCCTTCTGATCCGGCACAACGCTTCTGGAAATTATCATCTGCTTTACCTCGTAACTATGTGGATACGACCGGTCATGGTCCGGCCAATTTTGCAGGCATAGGATCTGCAAGTGTCACACTCAGTGGTGATCTGGATTTTGATGGCGCTGGAACGCTGGCGCTGGCTAACGATATTCCGGGGATGGACCGCGATTCATTTTTATATACCCGTACTGTCGAGGAAGGACCATTTGGCGCAAGTGTCGATCTGACTTTTACTGCAGCCGGACTGACTGATCCTGATGGAGCGTGTTATGACCTGGATGATGATGATAATTGTGATGATTACACACACCTGACACAGGGTGGCGCGGAACCCGGCAGCGCACCAGTCACTGGTTCCAACCAGCGATTCGGGCGACTGGTGATAGGCACCGGCTTTGGTTCGGAGTTGTTACCGGTGCCCGTGCCCATGGGTACCGAGTATTTTGACGGGACGAGCTTTATTACCAACACGGATGATGTTTGTACAAACATGGCCCTGGCGGATCACTTGCGCCTGAGCAACCCGGATACCGCGGGTGGTGCCGTGCAGGTGGGCACTGCACCCATGACCATCGATGCGGGCAGTACGAGCATGACAATCACCTCACCCCTGTTGAACGGGAATGCCGCTGCCCAGTTTTCTGCGCCTGGCAGTGGTAATGTGGGTTTTGTAAATATCACCGGTAACCTGGATTGCCTGGAACCGACCATCCCCTGTGTGGGCCCGGATACTTTCCTGCACCTGTTATATGACTGGGCAGATGCGGACGGTCTGGGGGATGGCCCTTATGATGATAACCCGGCAGGCCGCGTCGATTTTGGTGTCTATGAAGGCCCCCGGACCCATATCTATACCCGCGAGCCGTGGTAAAAAACATCGGATAATCAATTAGTAACCTTTCACACATAGGATGTGAACACCATCACACTTACTGTATATTCTTTATTAATGCCCAAATGTTGGCCTTTTTATTGCGCTATACCTGATGTAGTGCAATTTCTTTACTTCATTTATTTACAGGGAAAATCCATTGACAATAGGTAGTTAGAGTGAAAAACTTATGTTATATGTGAGAAACTGCCTGTTAAAAATGTCGCTAATTAAAGACATCAACAGGATTAAGAGATCGGATGTGATGCAGAAATCACATATAAGATCCGCCGCCGGGGAGGGAACAGAGTTTGTTTCAATTTTTTCAGAAAACGTTACGTAAGGACGCCCAGGTCGCTGTGTGTCCGGATGAACACGCCATCGCGGTGGCCCGTATCCGGCGCGTGAAAGATCTGCCCCCACTGCTGGATTTGTGTGAAACACAGGAACTTGAAAACCTCTCGGTACAGGGGGCAGAAATAGCCCGTCTGTGCAGAATGCATCACCTTGATCAATATTCCTGTGTCACCAGCCTGGAACTGGGCAATTACAATCTGGTCCTGGTTGAAGCTCCAGACGTACGGCCGGATGAACTGCGTGCGGCCATCCGCTGGAAAGTAAAAGACCTGATTGATTTCCATATTGATGATGCGGTTGTTGATGTATTTGAAGTGCCGAACCAGAAAACTGCAGGCAGGAACAAGATGATGTATGCGGTAGTGGCCAGGACTGAAACTGTGAAACACAGGATAAACCAGCTGCAGAGGGCCGGGCTGAATCTGAATATTATTGACATTCCGGAACTCGCTTTACGTAATGTTGCGGCATTGTTGCCTGAAGACGTGGGTGGCGTCGCGCTGGTTTATATCGGTGATGACAGTGGCCTGATCACGATCACACGCCAGGCTACACTCTATCTGTCCCGGCACATTGATACCGGCATGAATGAATTACCGCTGAAGGACTTGCGGGAAAGTGATTCTGCGGTACGGCGTTGGCTGGACAGTATTGTGATCGAAATACAGCGCTCACTGGATTATTATGAAAGTCACTTTTCACAACCCCAGGTATCAGCGATTGTGATTTCACCTATGCCCAGGGAAATACCGGGAATGATGGAATATCTTGTGGGCCAATTGGGTGTACAAACACGCATGCTGGACGTCAATGAATTGATCGACGCTAAAGAACCGGTACCCCTTGAAATACAGTCGCGCTGTCTGCTTGCCATTGGTGCAGCGTTACGTCATGAGGCAATGACGTTATGAACCAGCAAATCAATCTTTATCAGCCCATGTTTCGCAAGCAGAAGAAGATATTCTCTGCTGCGACGATGTTGCAAATATGCCTGTTTTTCATTTTTGTTTTCGCGGGCCTTTATGCCTATGAATTATACCGCATGACCCCAATCAATGAGCAGGTAACAAACCTTAAGGGGGAACTGCAGGAATTGACTGCGCAACTGAACAAACTGAAAAAACAGCAACCGGCCAGGGCAAAAAGTGTGTTGCTGGACAAGGAAATCGCACGTGTTTCCCGGGAACTGGAACAAATCAGACATATACAGCAGATACTGTCCGGGAAGGCGTTAGGTAATACCAGTGGTTTTTCCGGGCATCTGGAAGCCTTCGCGAGACAACGCGTCGAGGGTGCCTGGCTGACAAGATTTGCCATTACCGGGGGTGGTACGGCGCTGGTGCTGCAGGGTAACACCCTGGCATCCGAACTGGTGCCCGTGTATATACAGCAACTCGCCAATGAAAAAGCGCTCTCTGGCACATCATTTAATTTCATGGAATTGAAACGCTCTGGTGATATTGAAAAATTGAACCAGATTGCCTTCACGGTAAGCACCAGATAAGGGTGTAAGCAGATATGACTCTGACAAAAATCGAAGAAAAGATTGATAATCTCAGTATCAGGGAACGGGCCATTATTTTATTTGGAATACTTTTCGTGCTTTACAGCGTATGGGATGTAGTCCTTATGCAGCCTCTCAATAATCAACAAAAGATAGTCAAGGCTGATTTGCAGCAGATGCAAGCCACCCAGATGGCAACTTATACACAAATACAAAAAACCCTGGAAGACAATCGCAAGGATCCCAACACAGAACTGGAACTGCAATTGAATGTACTGAAAGCGGAACTCAGGCAATTAAACGACGAAGTGCAGGCATCAACGGCAAGTCTGGTTTCCCCCAGACAAATGGCAAAGATACTGGAAGAAGTGCTTCACAAAACCAGAGGTTTAAGGCTGACGGCAATGAAAAGTCTTGGTGCAACCAGTCTTACAGACAGTGGGCAGGGCAAAAAAACGGCAGGAGCCAGAGCGGCAGTTCCGAAAGATGAAGGGCCCGCGGGTCAGGAGTTAGCCAGTGCCTACAAGCACGGGATCAGGATCGAATTCGAGGGTGATTACATGTCCACACTGGATTATTTAAAGGAACTGGAAGTTCTGGATTCCAGGTTTTTCTGGGACAGTATTGAATTTCAAGTTAAGGATTATCCACTTTCACGGGCCGCCATTCAGGTTTTCACACTGAGCCTGCAGAAAAACTGGATTGATGTGTAATCTTTATGAACAGAGCACTATCCATTTTTTGTTTATGTACCCTGGTTCCGGGGCCATTATCTGCAGTAGCCGAACTGCCTGATCCGACGCGGCCCGCAGATTACAGTGAAACTGTCGTGCAGGAGCTATATGAATTACCGAAAGAACTGGTGGAATGGAAAGTCACAGTCATACGTATTTCAGGAAATGAACGCAGCGCCATAGTGAATGGCAAGCTCGTCAGGGCTGGTGATGAAATTGGACCAGCCAGGATTGTTGAGATCAACCCGGGCAATGTCATTCTGGACTACGAAGATAAACAGGTTGTTGTCAGGTTATATAATGATGTTGTTCATAAAAAGATGAATAAAGAATAATTTCAATGATGCTAAATCCAAAATATTGAAGAGACTATTGTGAACATAAAAATCAATTCTACTCTACTGATTTCGTTGGTCATCTGTTTACATGGTTGTGAAACAGGCCCACCACGCCAGGATGTGGTCAACAAGATGGAAACTGTAATTGACGAGTCCGTCACAGCAAACCGTGAACAGCAAGGATTACCTGATGATGTATCACGGGCATTGATTCCTACAATCAATCTGGATGCGCTGAGGGTGCCCCAGATCGAGGATGAACAGCATTTTGACATCTCTGTTAATAATGTCCTGGCCGAGCAGTTTTTCCTGAGCCTGGTGGATGGAACCCAGTACAACATGGTGATTCATCCGGAAGTCAAAGGGTTGATTACATTGAATCTGCGTAATGTGACTATCCCCGATGTAATGGAAGCTGCCCGCGATGTTTACGGGTTCGAGTTTATCAGCACACCCTACGGGTTCCAGGTCTTGCCGGGCCGTTTACGTGCACGCATTTATCAAATCAATTACCTCAATGTCGAGCGTTCAGGCAGTTCGCAAACCCAGGTGAGTTCCGGGTCGCTGACTGAGAGCAACCCATCATCCGCAAGTTCGGGTGATGGTACAATAGCTGCACCACGCAGCAGTGCGACTGCTGTTGGTGCCCGCATTAATACCAGACAACCATTGACGACATTCTGGGCTGAGTTGCAGGATTCAGTACAGGCTATCGTCGGTCAGGCCGAAGGCCGCAGTGTTGTGGTCAATCCACAATCCGGGGTGGTGGTCGTCAGGGCCCTGCCAAATGAACTCAGGGAGGTGGAGGCCTATCTACAGGCGACCCAACTCGTCGTGCAGCGCCAGGTAATACTGGAGGCAAAGATTCTGGAAGTCCAGTTGAATGAAGGTTTCCAGGCCGGCATTAACTGGGGTGCCTTGTTGAGTCCCGGCAACAATACCATTACTGCTGCAAATGTTGGCGGTGGTAGTGTCCTGGTCAATGAATCAGGATTGAGCGGAATCGCCGGGCAAACGGGTAACCTTGATCCGGGCAATCTGTCACCGATTTCCGGCGCCCTGTCAGAAGCTTTTGGCGGTGTTTTTACCCTGGCATTTGACCTGGGGGACTTTACCGCATTTATCGAATTGCTGAAGACCCAGGGTAATGTCCAGGTCCTGTCCAGCCCCCGTGTGGCCACCATGAATAATCAGAAGGCCATCATCAAGGTTGGAACGGATGAGTTTTTTGTGACTGACGTCACCAACACCGTATCTACAACCGGCCTGGGCGGTACTAACGTGTTTCCATCCATCGGGCTGACCCCGTTTTTCTCCGGTATTGCACTGGATGTCACACCCCAGATCAGTGAAGGTGGTGATGTGACCCTGCACGTGCATCCCTCGATCAGCGAGGTGGTTGATCAACAGAAGACCGTCACCATAGGAAATACTACGCAGCAATTGCCGTTGGCCCTGAGCACGGTGCGGGAATCAGACAGTATTGTACGTGCCCGCAGTGGTCAGGTTGTCGTTATTGGCGGTTTGATGCAGGATCTGACCGACGACCGGGACGCCTCAGCCCCGGTGCTTGGAGATATACCGGTATTAGGAAACCTGTTCAAGCACAAGAAACAGCGTTCGGTGAAAAGCGAACTGGTCATTTTACTCAAGCCTGTTGTTGTAAATTCTTCAGAGGAGTGGAGCGGCACATTGGAAAAAACCGGTTCAGATATCAGGCGCCTGCGTGACCAGATGAATGAACCACCAAAAACATTTTTAAATGAACTTTTCAAACCTGTCGAGGAACCGGCCAATTAATGTATTTGCAGCATTTTAAATTTAACGAACTGCCCTTTACCATCACCCCGAATACCAGTTTTTTCATGAACCGGGCCGGGTATCAGGATGCGCTGAATGTCCTGCTGGTGGCATTGCGCAGTGGCGAGGGATTCGTCAAGGTCACCGGCGAAGTCGGTGTAGGGAAAACCATACTGTGCCGCAAACTCATGCATTCGCTGGGGCCCGATTATGTAATTGCATACATACATAATCCCTACATTAAACCCGACAGTTTATTGCTCGCTATCGCGGACGCATTGTCTGTTCCCACCACAGAACGGATTAGCCAGCATACATTACTCAAACTGCTTACCCGCGCGTTAATCGATCAACATGCCAGGGGAAAACATGTTGTCGTCTGCCTTGATGAAGTTCAGGCCATGCCGGTACAGACGCTGGAATCTCTCAGGCTGCTTACCAATCTGGAAACTGAAAACTGCAAACTGATACAGGTTGTCCTGTTCGGACAACCTGAACTGGACGCCTTATTAAACCAGCCTTCCGTCCGGCAGCTGAAACAGCGCATTACCTTTGCATACCGGTTGCTGCCATTAAACAATATTGCCATGGTGGCATATATCAATCACCGGCTAAATATAGCCGGCCATTACAGAAACAGCCTGTTTACAAAAAAGGCCATGCACTACATTTACCGCCACAGTAATGGTATTCCCCGGCTTATCAATATCATATGTCATAAGGCATTAATCAGCGCCTATGGTGCGGGCTCGAATACCGTTACCCATAAACATGTAGGCGCTGCGGTGGAAGATATGGAAGAGACGACACAACAGAACAGTCTTCATGCATTAAGGCCATGGTCCCAGATTTGGTCACGATGGTTATTGGGAACATTAGGTATGATTGGTCTTATATTGGCCGGGGGCCACCTCAGTAATATTTTCGGGTTGCTCTGATGAGTCTGATTAACAAACTCCTGAAAGATATTGAATCCAGGCAAACTGCTTTGCCGGATGGACAAGATGTTGTGCTGGATGGACTTTATTCCGCATATGATGTTGAAATTCAGCAACAGGAAAGTAAAAAAAAATATTTTTATTATTTTCTGGCAATATTTTTGTTTGTAGCTTTGTTTATTTTAGTCAGCCGGACAGACTTGCCTTCTCCGGCTGAAAATTCTTACACTTCATCTGCGCTGTTCCCGGCCCAACCCGTAATCAATAATTCATCAGCACGCGGCGCTGTGATAATTGATGAAGTAAAACCGGAAGTTGAAAACATAAATTCTGGTGAGGCCATACTCAGCCTGAAGGTGGATGACTTGCTGGCGAATCAGGAGAATTTTATTCCCGCCCGCGAGGAGAACACACAACATCAGGCAACTATTGAAAATATTGCCCTTGAGGAAGAAGCCGGGAATATCATTTTGTCGATGGATATCCCTGTCGAAAGCCAATATGTGCTGTACATGCTAAACAACCCTTACAGGGCAGTCCTGGAAATTGATAAAGTGGATCATGCAGGCAGTTTGCCGGGGATTGATCAATTAACGACTATTTCAAATATCAGAAAACAACTGGATGATGACGGGAAGTTCAGATTTGTCATTGAATCCAGGGGGCCCTTGTCAATAGAAAATACCAGGATCCTGCAGGATTCGGGGCAGTACAAGTTACAAGTGTCTTTACAGCAACAGGATCAGGCTGTTCCTGCAGCATCAGAAGAAAATATCATGACTCAAATAGCTGATACTGATAAAGCTTTATCAGGCGATACGAACGTCATGCATGGTGAACTGGTGAAAACCGTTCATCAGCCAAAAGTATATTCAAAAACAGAAAAATTGTTGATGGAAGGGCTTGAACTTTACCGGCAAGGTAAAGTTGCCGAAGGGCTGGACGCATTCTATGCCGCAGTAAAAACTGATGAGAGCCATGTAAAAGCCAGGGCGACACTGGCAGTCAAACTGGTGGAACAGGATCAACGCGAGTTGGCCGTTACAGTGCTTGAAGAAGGTTTGCAGTTATATCCGGATCGTACGGAATGGTCCCGGCTGCTTGCACAGACACATATCGATGCGGGTAATCTTTATCTTGCCAGGGAAGTAATGGAAAAATCGATACCGGCCATCTCTGCAGATCCGGATTATCATGCGTTATATGCAGCACTTTTACAGAAAATGACACTGCATCAACAGGCGGCACTGACTTACCGTAATTTACTCAATGTGTATCCTGAAAACGGTATCTGGTGGATGGGCCTTGCCATTTCACTGGAGGCATTGTCCAGGAACAGGGATGCAATATTCGCATACAGTAATGCCTTGAAAGGCCACTCTCTGACGACCGAGACGCATCAGTATATTGCACAGCGTATTCGCATACTCAATCAACAGATAGCCAATGAATCCTCGTAAAAAAATCAGACTGGGCGACCTGATGGTCGAGCACAAGTTGATATCTAAGACCCAGCTTGATGAGGCGCTTGCTGATCAGAAAAAGAGCGGCCGTAAACTCGGGCGCATCCTGGTGGAAAATGGATATGTTGACGAAGAACAGATGTTCCAGGTCTTGTCAGATCAACTCAAGATCCCTTTTGTGGATTTGCTCCGTTATAATTTTAATCCTGATGTCATCAGGTTAATCCCGGAAATTCAATCACGGCGGTTTCGTGCTGTCGCTCTTTCAAGCAGTGATGATGGTGTGCTGGTCGGTATGGTTGACCCAACCAATATTTTTGCCTATGACGAATTGACAAGAATACTCAAACGTCCGGTCAAACTTGCCATTGTCAGGGAAACCGATCTGCTTAAAACCATCGACACGGTTTACCGCAAGACGGATGAGATCTCCGGATTTGCGGAAGAATTAAGTGTAGAACTTGGTGAGAATGACATTGACCTCGGTGCGTTGTTACTGGCGGCAGATGTCAAGGATGCGCCTGTTGTCAAATTACTGTATTCACTGTTTGAAGATGCTGTCCAGATACATGCCTCGGATATTCATATTGAACCTGATGAAAATGTCCTGCGCATAAGGCAGCGGGTTGACGGCGTATTGCAGGAACATATTATGGATGAAACCCGGATTGCTCCGGCACTGGTGCTGAAACTGAAGCTGATGGGTGGTCTGGATATCTCTGAAAAACGGCTGCCCCAGGATGGCAGATTCTCGGTGACAGTCAAGGATCACAATATCGACGTCCGTTTGTCGACCATGCCGGTACAATATGGTGAATCAGTGGTAATGCGTCTGCTTGATCAGACGGGAGGCACGCTTGATCTTGACGCGTTGGGCATGCCGGAAGCGATCCTGAAGCGAATGGAGATATTGATCAGGCGTCCGCACGGGATGATACTGGTAACAGGGCCGACCGGCAGCGGCAAAACGACCACACTCTACGCCGCATTGAAGGCGCTTAATTCACCTGAAAAAAAAATCATTACCATAGAAGACCCGGTTGAATATCGCATTCCCAGGATCAACCAGATTCAGGTCAATACCAACATCGGGTTGAGCTTTGCCAGGGTCTTGCGTTCTGCGTTACGCCAGGACCCGGATATTGTGCTGGTCGGTGAAATGCGTGATGAAGAGACCGCTGAAATCGGTTTACGGGCAGCCATGACCGGCCATATGGTTTTGTCTACTTTACATACCAATGATGCCATTGGCACGGTGAACCGTTTGATGGACATGGGAATTAAAAGTTACCTGCTGGCCTCTGCACTGCACGCCATTCTGGCACAACGGCTGGTACGCCGGATATGCCAGAGTTGTTCAAGATTGGCAGAACTGGATCCGCAACAAACCGCATGGTTGAATGCGCACGGTAACGAGACTGCATTCAAGGCAACATTCAAGCAAGGCAAAGGATGTGGTTACTGCAACTACACCGGTTATCTGGGGCGAATTGGCGTTTATGAATTACTTGAGTTTGATCAGCAAATATCAGATGTCCTGAGCCAGGGAGACAGCGCTGCTTTTGCATCAGTAGCACGGACGGCCAGAGGATTCCGGCCACTTAATTTGGTTGCCCTGCAATACGCCATTGAAGGCATAACTTCCATGGATGAGGTCATCCGGATCTCCGCTGATATTGATACCATGATGGATGCCACGACAGATACGGCTTACCAGGGAGTGGCTGTTTAATGGCGCTATTCGTATACAAGGGCAGGAGTGTCAGGGGTGCGCTGATGCAAGGTCAGATTGATGCCAATTCAATCGACACGGTGGCTACCCAGTTGATGAATAGTGGTATTACACCGATTGATATAACGCCAAGCGGTGGTAGCGAAGCGGCCTCAAAATCAGTATTTGCCTATCTGCAAAGCTGGCCACCGGGACTGGATGATTTAATATTGTTCAGCCGGCAGATGTATACCTTGATGAAAGCCGGTGTGCCATTGGTCAGATCTATACTGGGGTTGACCCAGTCAACCCGCAACCTGCAGATGGTGGACGCGCTCAAGGATATACTCACAAATATTGAATCCGGCCGGGATCTGTCAAGTTCGCTGGCCAGGCACCCCGGAATATTTTCCTCGCTATTTATCAGTATGGTACGGGTTGGCGAGGAAACCGGCCGTCTGGATGAATCCTTTTTACGGATTGCAGAATATCTGGCACGGGAAAAAGATACGCGCGAACGCATTAAAACGGCATTTCGTTATCCCGTATTCGTGATACTTGCCATAGGCATTGCGCTGACCATTATCAATATCTGGGTCATCCCGGCTTTTGCCGACCTGTTTGCCAAGGCTGATGTGCCGTTACCATGGCAGACCCGTTTGTTACTGGCAATTTCCGCATTTTTTGTTCAGTGGTGGCCGGTCATGCTGGGAGGAATCATAGCGGGCGTCTTTGGCTTCAGGGCTTATACCAAAACCGAAAACGGCCGCTACAACTGGGATCAATATAAACTCAGGCTGCCGCTGGTTGGAGACATTATCCTGCGCGCCACACTGGCAAGGTTTGCGCGGGCCTTTTCCATGTCCCTGACATCCGGCGTACCACTTATTCAGGCCATGACCGTTGTCGCCCGTTCGGTAGATAATGAATTCATTGCCGAACATATCCTGAGTATGCGTAACGGCATAGAGCGGGGCGAATCACTGACGCGCACAGCGGCTGTGACCAATATGTTTACACCCCTGGTATTGCAGATGATGGCCGTGGGTGAAGAAACCGGGCAGGTTGATGAACTGCTTGCCGAAGTGGCTGATTTTTATGAACGGGAAGTTGATTACGATATCAAGAACCTGAGTGCATCGATAGAACCGATTATGATTGTAGTGATAGGCTTCATGGTTTTAATTCTGGCGCTGGGGGTATTTCTGCCAATGTGGGATCTGGCAACCGTAATTAGATAATGCACCGCTGGTCAGATCGAAACCTGACGTTGCTGGAATTATCTGCAGCGTTATTGCTGATAGCATTTTTTATAGGAGTATTCGCACGGCATGTGTTGATCATTTTTGCCAGGGCAGAAAGCACCATGGTTAGCGCAACGGTTATAAATATCAATACTGCCCTTAACTATAATGCGGTACTCGCTGTATTGAATAATAACATGGATAAACTGGCCGCACTGGAAACAATGAATGCCATGAGTGTGGTGCGGGCACCGGTGACAAAAGCTGATACGGGAGAGCACGGGCAGAATGAGTTTCTGAACCAGCAGTTTCATAACTGGATGCCGGGGAATTATCTCGGGGAACTCGCCGCGCCGGATCCGGACATGATACCGGGCGGTAAATGGTATTTTGACAGAGTTGATAACTTGCTGGTTTACAGGGTGAATAATCCTGAATACTTTTACAGTGAACTGGAGGGTGCGCCGCGGATCAGATTTCGAGTTCGTGTCGTATATGAGGACGTGAATATTGATGGTAAATACGATCCGGCCATAGACAAATTCAGGACAGTGAAGCTGGAAAGCGCGGAACATTTTGAATGGCGGTTTTAATACTGAAGGGAACCTTGAATAATCTGTTATTTCGATCGCAGTAAGAAATGACAGCAGTTGTTTGATTGGGGTTTCAGATGATTACTGGAATATTATTACATATATGAATTCATCAAATTACCTGTGGGAATGGCTCATCGCCAGTCTGTTCTGGCTGGGTGTGATCGTGGTGATTATCGGGATAGTATTCACCTTGGCGCCGCAATGGGCCTCAGCAACCGGCAATAAACTTAATCACTGGATCAGTACCAAGCCGTTTTTTGACGCACTGGACAATCCACGTTACCAGGAGCGCTGGATATACCGGCACCATCGTCTCTCGGGCGTGATTATAATCTCCGCCGTGTGTTATGTGTTATTTACCTTTGTGTTTGTTACAGGCATAGAGAGTGCTGTAGTAAGGTTAGTGGGTCTTGCCGGGTCGGATTTTACCCGATGGCTGTATGAACAGTTGTTTTACATTTTTCTGGGTGCCAGTGTTCTGGCGCTGATCTTTGGCTGCATTATGTTGATACGTCCCAGCCTGCTGAAAAATCTTGAAGCAAAATCCAACCGCTGGATCGGGACGAGCGAGAAACTGGATATCCTTGACAGCAGGATTGGCACGGACAGGTTCGTGGGCAATCCACGTTTGTTTGGATTATTCGTCATCCTGGGGGGTCTGTATATGATGGCGAGCACCGGAATATTGTTGCTTTAGGGAGACAATATGATAGCAATAACTGCAAATAAGCTGCCGGTGATGTCTTATACAGTCGCAAAACAGGCGCCAGGCACCGGATATCAAGCTTGATTATGTGAATTGATTCACAATTCAGGGAGATTCATGCCATAGTGATAGACTCGGGACAGGATATTGCAGATTATGAATTATAGAGTCCCGGATGGCTAGACAGAACAATGTCAGGTTCTATTTCGCCTGTACGGATAACAGGTGTTAGATGTGGAAACACAGCGGGGGATACGGAGCTTCCCACAACCAGCCTGCTGCGGCAGGCGGGTACTGTGTTTTATTAAACTAACGGGCTGCGGCCCATAACAATGTGGAGTAAATGATAATGAAACGTCAACATATCAAATATCAACAGACGGGTTTTACCTTAATCGAACTGGTGGTCGTCATCGTGATCCTGGGCATCCTTGCTGCAACGGCGGTGCCGAGATTTGCGAATCTTTCAGCCCAGGCCAATGCGGCAGCCGCCCAGGGGGTGCTTGGGGCCATCTATTCTTCAGCGGCGATCCTGGTGGCTGAGAATTTAGGAGTCGCAGGGACCTTCGCCTCTATTATTGAAAACGTGGAATGTGCCAGGGGAAGCAACAGCATATTAGTGGGAGTAGGAGGATCTGGTACCACCCAATGTGATGCTGTTGCTACCGATCTGTGTAATCTCTCGGGGTTTTCTACGATAACAGTTGAATATAATACTGAGTCAGCATCCGGCACAATTTCCGGCGGTCTGTGCAGCGGCTAGTTAACATGCAGTTGTTTATGAAGAGGGTCCACGGACCCTCTTTTTTTATCCGCTGGATGAAAAAAATTGCATGCTTTTTTTTATAGATGCAATAATGCAGGATAAATATTTACCGGTTTTTTTCTTGATCTATATTCAGAAACTTCCGGATGTAATACCTTAAATCCGGAAATAATTGTTGCAGTTGATGATCAACAGGAATGGCATGAACAGAACAGCAGCATCAATGACAGGATTTACCCTGTTTGAACTGATCGTGGTCATGGTGTTAATCGGCATACTGGGGGTATTTGTCGCACCCCGTCTGAACCTGACTACATTCCGCGAAACCGGTTTTTATCAGCAGGCCTTTTCGGCGATCCGTTATGCCCAGAAGCAGGCCATTGCTTCCGGATGTACTGTGAACGTGACGATAAATACCACCCAATGTCTGCTGACCTGGGCAGGTGTGCCTGCACCGCCGGATTGTCCGGTGAATGGGACAAATATTACCAACCCCGCCAGTGGCATGAACAACTTCTGCGCTGACAGTACTGCAGCAGGCAGTCCGAGTGCCTCTTTTTCCTTTGATCACATCGGCCGTCCCAGTGCTGCGCAAACGATCACATTCGGCAGCAGGACTATCCTGGTAGAAGCCGAAACCGGCTATGTGCACGCGCCATGAATAAACCTCACCGGAAATCCTGTGGTTTTACCCTGATCGAACTCGTTCTGGCCATAGTCATTCTGAGTATCGGTGTAACGGCCTTTGTCGCATTGATTAACCAGACGGTCAGGCACAGCGCCGATCCAATGGTCAATTCCCAGGCCAACGCCATTGCCCAGGCCTACCTGGAAGAAATCATGCTGAGCAATTTTTGTGATCCGGATTTGACGAGTGATTGTCCCACCGATTGTGCAGCAGCTTGTAACGTCTGTACGGCCTTCAGTAGTCAGGTGGGAGAGACACGCGCGACCTTTGATGATGTGTGTGATTATAATTCTTTACCGGATAATATTGTACGTAACCGGTTTGGTACCCAGATCACGCCACTGAATGATTATACCGTTACCGTGCAGGTAGATGACAGCGGCATAACGCTCGATGGACTTTCATCTAACAATGGCCAGGTGGTACGTATTGATGTAAATGTTACGCACGCCAATGGCGCCGATGTTTCAATCAGTGGTTACAAGACAAATTTCTGATGAAAACAGCCGTGAACAAGTCTGCGGGTTTTACCTTGATCGAACTGGTGATCGTGATACTGATTCTGGGTATCTTGTCATTTGTCCTGGTCAATATACTGCGTGGCCCGATGCAGGCCCATCTGGATGTGGAGCGGCGTGCGAGACTGGTGGACATTGCCGAGACCGCGTTGCAACGTATGACGCGTGAAATCCGCCTGGCACTCCCGAACAGTGTTCGTATCAGTGGTACATTGGCCATAGAATTCCTGCGTACACGTGATGGTGGCCGTTATCGTGACAAGGGAGCAAACCGGCTTAAATTCAATAAACAGTCAGACACTTTCGAGTTTCTGGGCCCGTTGAATAATTTTGCCGGTATCGTGACCGGTGGTGCCAGCCAGGCAGCGTGTATGGTAGCGCCGAGAACAGCGGATTGTATGGTGGTTTACAATACCGGCCAGCCGGGGGCCAATGCCTATGCGGGTGAGAATATTGCGGCCATTACCGCAAAAAATCTTGGCGCTTCAACGTTAAGTTTTAATCTCAGTCCGGTCACCAATTTTCCAAATCAGTCGCCCAGCCAACGGTTCCAGGTTGTGGATACGCCGGTCAGTTTTGTCTGTTCCGGCGCCAGTATTACACGTTATGCTGATTATTCGATCACGGCGGCTCAATCGGTATCTCCCGGCGGCAGTGCGAATCTTCTGGTCGACCAGGTCTCCGATTGTTTTATGACCTATGATCCGGGCAGTGCCACACGTTCGGCCCTGGTCACTATCCGGATGACGCTGCTGGACACGAGTCTCGGTCAAAGCGTTACCCTGTTGCAACAGGCACACGTCCCCAACCAGCCATGACTACGGGCATGAACAAACAAGGTGGTTTCAGTGCGATAATTGCTGTCGTGCTGATTGTCCTGTTCTCCCTGATTGGGGCATACATGGCCACCCTGTCTTCAGTTTCGGCTGTGACCACGGCTTCTTCCGGGGCCGCTATCCAGGCCTGGTTTGCGGCCACGAGTGGTATGCAATGGGCCGTCCATCGGGCGCTTAATCTTGTGAGTTGTGGCGGTGTCGATGGACAAACCATTAATTTTACCGGTGGCGGCCTGAGTGGTTTCCAGGCCCAGATTGGTTGTGTGGCAACCAGTGTTACGGAAGCACCGGTAACATACAATATCTACAATATATCAGTCAGTGCATCCAGGGGCAGTGTTGGTGATGCAGGATATGCCTCGCGCACTATCGTGGCTACAGCAACTGACAGAACTGCACCTTAGGATGCGGCGAAGTTATGCTGCCGCCATGCTTCATACACAATGACAGAGACCGCATTGGAGAGATTCAGGCTACGGCTGTATGCCTGCATGGGTATGCGCAGCACCTGATCGGGGGGTAATGATTCCAGGAAACTGGCGGGCAGTCCGCGTGTTTCCGGGCCAAAGATGAAAGCATCTCCTTTTTCGAAGCGGCAATTACTGTAGATATTTTTGCCTTTGGTTGAAATAGCAAAATTCTTTCCAGGTCCGGTTTTCTCCAGACAGGATTCAATATCCGGGTAATGGTATAGTTTTGCCCACTCGGCATAATCCAGTCCGGCCCGCCGCAGTTGTTTGTCATCCAGATCAAAACCCAGCGGATGGACAAGGTGCAGGATTGCGCCGGTATTTGCGCACAGGCGTATAATGTTGCCGGTATTAGGCGGGATCTCCGGCTGGTAAAGGACAATATTGAACATTCATTTAATGATTGGATAAATTGCACGTAGCGTAGAACAATGCCGAAGAATGATAAAGAAAAAGTAAACAGGAAACTGGCAATTAATTTCTGTGGTTTGGATTTTAATACACCACTGGTTTTGTTATCAGGCTGTGTCGGCTTTGGTGAAGAATATACGCGCATCAAGGGGTTTTCCAACACGGATGTAGGCGCAATATGCCTCAAGGGAACAACACTGGCACCACGGCTGGGCAACCCGCCGCACCGGATTGCCGAGACCTATATGGGGATGCTGAATTCCATCGGTCTGCAAAATCCAGGTGCGCGTAAAGTGGTTGATGAATATCTTCCTATGCTTGATTTTTCCGAAACGCGGTTTATTGCAAACATATCCGGTTCAACAATTGATGAATATTATGAGGTGACCCGTATCTTTGATGATTCGCCAATAGATGCGATGGAAATCAATATTTCCTGTCCTAACGTCAAGGAGGGCGGTGTTGAATTCGGGAATAATCCTGATATGTCGGCCAGGGTCGTGGAGGCCTGCCGTAAAGCCACCAGGAAACCATTAATTACCAAGCTTTCTCCCAATCAAACAGACATTGCTGAAAATGCCTGCCGTTGTATTGAAGCGGGGACTGATGCCCTGGCCGTTATTAATACCATCGTCGGAATGGCAATCGATATTAAAGAACGCCGGCCGGTCATAGGCAACAACCAGGGCGGACTCTCCGGGCCTGCCATCAAGCCCATTGCATTACTGAAAGTCCATCAGGTCTATCAGGTGAGCAAGAAGAACAATATTCCGATCATAGGGCAGGGCGGGATCACCAATACCCATGACGCCCTGGAATTCCTGATTGCCGGTGCCGCGGCAGTGGGTGTAGGCACGGCGTTGTTTTATGAGCCTTTGTTATGCAAGAAACTTAACAAGGAACTTATTGAATATCTTGATGAAAATAATATTAACAACATCGCTGATTTGACCGGCACTCTGGTATTGAATGATTAGAAAATATTAATATTTATTATCAACGTTTCACGTTTAATGCAGCCATACTGAATTTCTGGAATAAATGATTTTTATTTTCCAGTCCTGTGACATAAATTTCTTGCAGGGTTTCACGATTCACCTCTGAGCCTGTGCAAGTGTTAATCATGTCCCTGTATCTGGTGAGATCAATGGGTTTCAGTTTTTCATCTTTCGCTGCAGTTAATAATTTTGTGATCAATGGTTCCGGTATACTCTTATCGGGTTCATGTCTGCAGTGCATGAATGCCTCCGTAAAAATATGGGTTGATTCTTCAGGGGCCAGGGCTTGCGCATATTGAGCGGCCTTGTAAGCATCTTCAAAATTGCCTCTATTTGAAAGGAATAATGCGGCCTCTTCCCATGCCCAGGAAAAACCGGGCTGTTTTTCGAGCATATTGATTACAAAACTTTTATCACTCATCCATGCCTGTGCCCGTTCATAGGTCAAAACCAGAGGCAGGACAAGTATGCAGGAGAACAGTAATGCTTTTTTATGGCTGTCTGTTCTGGCATAAATTATTTTTAAAAAATAAAAAGACAGGATTAACACTACACCATAACCTGGCAGATAATTTCTGTGTTCATACATCAAAATTAACGGGATTGTCGTGGATTCGATCAGATGTCCTGTAAAAAACCAGGCCAGGCCGAAACCAAGAACCAGAAATTTTCTTTTGATAATGGATACCATGCTTATAACCAGTAATGACATTATGAAAAATATTGAAATTAATGTGGTTGGCGGAGTGAACAACCCGGAGGACAGTTCGAAGTCAACATGATAAAGACTCAAAGGCATCGGGTTCAGCAATGACAACCATCCAATATAGTGTATGAGTACCCGCGCCTGGGTCAGCAATCTTTGTTCAGGCGTGAAATAGTGGGGCGGTATGATTTCCCCCATCTGGGTAATGTATTTAAATGCCAGATATGAAACTATAAACAGCACAGGCAGATATAATGATAGCTGATGGATTATCTTGATAAATTTTCCGGTTTCCCTGTGTGCGTGAAACCTGAATACCGAAAGTTCAACCAACAGGGCAAAAACAGGTAACAAGGCACCGTTCTCCTTGGATAAGAATGCCAGTGCTGTAAACAGGACAAGTGATGTGATTAATAACGGGTAATGGCGATTATATTTAACCGTATGTTCTCTCAGTTTTATGTATGTAATCAGGCCATAGACTATAAAAAACGCGCTCAGCAAGGTCATGCGTTGTACTGAATACAGGACCGTGGATACGTGCAACGGATGTAACAACCAGAATGTAGTGACAAATAATGAGACAGGCTGGATTAATTCATTTTCCCTGGAAGCACCGGTGATTAGACGTGTCAGTAATAGCCTGGTCAGGATGAATATGCCGATACCTGTAATAATATGAATAAGAATGTTCGTTATTTTTACAAAATATGGATCTTTATTACCGGCCAGTGTGTAATTGATGGTGAAACTCAACATCGAAAGCGGCCGGCCAAACAGACTGGATGAGGATGAAAATACGGCCTCTTTAATGGTTTGAAATGAAATCTCTGTCAGGAGTATCTTGTCGTTATTGACAAGGTTGGGATAATCATCAGACAGATAGGGACCGCTGGCAGCAGGAAGATATATATAAAATGTGACTACAAGGACAGCAAAAAGAAGGTATAAATATTTTGAGGGCATATAGCAGCATTCAGTAAGTAATATTTTATATACAGGGGCGTAATTTTCCACTTTGTGCATTGAGCACAGGAGGAATGCATTATTTTGCAGTATTTCCCTGCTCTTTACTCTTCAATCTCTTCAAAAATACTTTCATCTCTTTTGCTGCCTGGATGTCGCCTTTTTTTTCTGCAACAGCAATTCCCTTTTCATAGGCCTTGATGGCTTCATTGAACTGGCTGTTGCCAGCAAGTGCCTTGCCATAAAGTTTCCATGCTGCTGAGTAACCAGGGTCAAGTTCGATGGCACGATCCAGATGTTTTATGGCCTCGGTAAATTTTTTGGCCCGGGCATATTCATTGCCCAGACTATAGCGGATCAGGGCGTTGTCCTGACCCCGTCTGAGTAAGGTCTCCAGGTTTTTGATGATATCCATCATATCAACGAAAAAGTTAACGGCGCTGCCCGATGAGCATGGCCTCGTTTCTGAATCCCTGCTGAGTGTTGCCTATCATGCCTTCCTCATGGTAGAGAACGATATGCAGATTGTGGCAGAGATGCAATAATTCATTTTCAGCCAGACGGTATTTATTATTGTGCGGGCCGGTATCATTGTTGCGATCCCGGATAAAGGTTTGATAAAAAAGCAGGCCATTTCTCCGGAGGGCATTGATAATTTTTGGTATCAATTCTCTCTCCAGAAAATAACTTACCACGATAATATCAAAACTGTCTGCAGAGGGAGGATCTGCTGTTACATCACAGATGCGTGTTTCGAGCGTTAGGTGAAGATCGTTCGCCCGGGTGTGCAGGCTGGCTATGGCCTCTTTAGAAATATCCCAGGCATGTACATCCAGTCCTTTTCCGGCAAGAAACAGTGCGTTTGCCCCTCCACCGCAGGCAAGCTCCAGTGCAGTACCGCTGACCGGCAATAGATAAGCAAATTCCCGTAATACCTTTGCAGGCTCATCGCGCGTATGTCCACCTGCTGCATAAATGGCGTTCCATTTTTCAGCATCAGTATCTGGCATGATTTATTTACGCCAGAAAGCAGGTGTAAAAAGAACCAGCAACGTGAATATTTCAAGCCGGCCTAACAACATGGCAAAACAGAGCAACCATTTGGCTGCATTATTTATTTCACCATAGTGATCGCTAACTGCCCCCAGTCCCGGCCCCAGATTATTCATACATGCGGCCATGGCTGAAAAAGCTGTGACCTGGTCGAGCCCAGTGACCATTAACAGTAACATTAATAATGCAAACACGCTGATATAGGCAGCAAAAAATCCCCAGACTGCATTTATGACACGTTCCGGAACAGGCCTGTTGTTGATCTTGATTGTGAAGATAGCATTCGGATGGATGAGCCGGCGTATTTCACGAAGTCCCTGCCTGAAAAGAAGTAATACCCGGACTACTTTGATGCCACCACCTGTGGAAACAGCACAGGCACCGACAAAACTGGAGAATAATAACAATACCGGGAGAAAATCCGGCCATACCTGATACCGCGCAGTTGTAAACCCTGTTGTAGTGGCAATGGAGACAGCCTGGAATATTCCTTCAGAAATGGCGGGTGTTACACCAGGGTAATTTCCTTTAATAATCAGGTAGACACAACAAACAATGCTGACGGCAAAAAGAAATGTTAAATAGGCCTTGAATTCGGAGTCATTGGTGTATGGTTTAAGACTGGTATTTTGCCAGGCAAGAAAATGCAACGTGAAATTAATCCCTGATAACACCATGAAGATCACAGCAATCGCTTCTATGGCGCGGTTATCAAAAAACCCGATGCTCTGATCATGTGTGGAAAAACCACCGATCGCGATAGTAGAGAAACTGTGAGTGATCGCATCAAACAGGGACATGCCTGCCAACCAGTACAGCAGCGCACAAGCCACTGTCATGGACAGATAGATATACCATAATGCCTTTGCCGTTTCCGTGATCCGCGGTGTCATCTTTGCGTCTTTCAGAGGCCCCGGGGTCTCTGCCTTGTAGAGTTGCATGCCGCCGATCCCCAGCAATGGCAGTATGGCTACGGCAAGAACAATTATTCCCATACCACCGAGCCATTGCAGTTCATGCCGGTAAAACAATATTGATTTTGGCAGATAATCTATACCGGTTATCACAGTGGCCCCGGTCGTGGTCAGTCCGGACATGGATTCGAACACGGCATCAGCAATTGACAGGTGTGGTTGTTCAGAGAGGATGAGAGGTATGGCCCCGGTGACCCCCAATCCCGCCCAGAACAACACAACAATAAAAAAACCATCCCGCAGGCGTAAATCGGTGCGGATATTTCTGACCGGAAGCCACAGGAGTAATCCCGTGATCAGGATGATGCAGAAGGATATGAGAAAAGCATGGAGAGAAGTTTCATTCAGCCACAATGCAATAAGCAGCGGCGGCAACTGGGTCAGACTGAACAGTGAGAGTAGTATGCCAAGTATCCGCTGGATTACGGTAAATTGCATAAGTTATATCAAGGGTATTAAAGGAAAGTGATGCCAACCTGAAATAATTTTTCCACTTCATGCACCTGTTTCTTGTCTGCCACCAGCAGGATCACGTGATCGTCCGCTTCAATTACAGTGTCATGGTGGGCGATAATTACTTCCTCTCCACGCACTATGGCGCCAATACTGGTATCAGGCGGCAGCTTGATCTCATCTATTTTTCGACCGACAACCTTGGATGAAGTTGAATCCCCGTGAGCAATCGCCTCGATGGCCTCTGCTGCGCCACGGCGCAGGGAATGTACTACTACAACATCACCTTTCCTGATGTGTGCCAGCAGACTGCCGATGGTGGCCTGCTGTGGAGAGATGGCGATATCGATCACATTACTCTGCACAAGATCGACAAAGGCAGCACGGTTGATCAATGCCATAACCTTGCGTGCACCAAGACGCTTCGCCAGCATGGAAGAGATGATGTTCGCCACGTCAGCATTGGTCAGGGCACAAAACACATCAGTATTTTCTATATTTTCTTCCAGGAGCAATTCTTCATCGGCAACATCACCTTGTATAACAATTGTTTTCTTGAGTAGTTCGGATACTTCCTGGGCGCGATGACTGTTCAACTCTATGAGTTTTACCTGATAACGGTCCTCAAGCAACTGGGCCAGGCGCATACCGATATTACCGCCGCCCGCAATAATGATGCGCTTTGCAGCCTTCTCTGTACTGCGTATGGTTTTGAGTAATGTACGAATATGTTTTGGTGCGCCGATAAAAAACACTTCATCGTTTGGTTCTATTTCTGTATTGCCGTCAGGGATAATCGATCTGCCGGCACGGAATATAGCGACAATACGAATTTCAATTTCAGGTAATTTACTGCAAATATCACACACTAACTTCCCTGCCAGAGGCCCATAGTAATGGGCTGAGACAGCAACCATTTGTGCCATGTCATTCGCAAAGTCCAGTACTTGCAATGCGCCGGGAAAACTGATAAGCCTTTCAATATATTCAGTAACCACCTGTTCCGGGCTGATTAGCACATCTATCGGCAGTGCCTCCTGGGCAAACAGGGCAGGGTGTTTGAGATATTCATTATTACGGACACGGGCGATCTTGGTGGGTGTATGAAAGAGCGTATAGGCGACCTGACAGGCAATCATATTGGTTTCATCGCTGTTGGTAACAGCGATAATCATATCGGCATCCTTTGCCCCTGCATTTGCCAGCACGGATGGATGGGATGCCACTCCAACTATGGTGCGCAAATCATGGCGCTCACTCAAATACTGCAAACAATCGGGATTTGTGTCGATTACGGTGATATCGTTTGCTTCGCTGACCAGATTTGCAGCCACCGATGATCCAACCTGTCCTGCGCCGAGGATAATAATTTTCATAATACGGCTGTCCGGAAAAGAATGATCATGTGTCCTGAACTATTCATGAAAGATTACAGGTCTGGAAAAATCAGTCAGGTTTGATTTCGATGCCAAGTGATTTTAATTTTCTGTACAAATGTGTGCGCTCCATGCCTATATCGCTGGCGACCCTGCTGACGCTGCCATTTGCACGCTCAAGTTTATATTGTAAATAGGCTTTTTCAAACTGTTCGCGGGCCTGGCGTAATGGCAGTTCGAAATTCGCGTTAAATTCCTTGTCATGTGTCTGATTTTGCTGTTTGCCCAGTGCTATTTCGATTTCGTCTATATCAATGTTCTTCCCGGTACCAAGGATCAACAGCCTTTGTACAAGATTTTTCAATTCCCGTATATTTCCAGTCCAGGTATAGTTACGCAAGTAATTATGTGCGGCAACATTAAACTGTCTACGCGGCAGGCCCTGTTGCTGAACAAAATATTCAATGAAAAAATCAAGCAGTTCCGGAATGTCCTCATGATGCTCACGCAAAGGCGGTATTTTCAAAGGCAATACATTCAACTGGTAATAAAGATCATCCCTGAATTTCCCCGCCTGTACCAGTTCTTCCAGATTCTGGCTGGTGGCCGCAATAAACCTGACATTGATGCTGTGTGTTTCCGCACCGCCCACCCGGGTGAATAACTGATTTTCGATGGTATTTTGAAGTCTGGCCTGCAATGTGAGGTCCATATCAGCAATATCCTTGAGGAACAATGTTCCGCCATCAGCCATTTCTATCAGTCCCTTGCGTATGATGCCATGCTCTTCACTGCCGTATAATGTTGAAATGGCATTATCTGGTGATAATGCAGACACGCTGACAGAGATAAAGGGGGCATCAGATAGATTACCCTGCCTGTGTAATACACGCGCAAAGATCTCTTTTTCCGATCCGGATTCGCCGATAATCAATACGGGTGTGTTGTGATTTGCGATGCGGGCAATTTGTTCATGTAGTTGCTGCATGACCCTGCTTTTCCCCGAAGGCAGGTCTACATAACGGGATTGAGTACGCAGCCGCTCGTTTTCCTGTTGTAGAGAAATATTTTCGAGGGCGTGGTTGACTGTCAGGATTAGTTTGGCGAGAGAGAGGGGTTTTTCTATAAAATCGTAAGCACCAACCTTGGTAGCCTCCACGGCCGTTTCAACATTTCCATGCCCTGACATCATGATCACAGGTATATCAAGTGCCTTTGTTTCTTTCCATTCCTTCAACAGTGATATGCCATCGGTGCCTGGCATCCAGATATCGAGTAAAACCAGATCGGGGCTGAAGGTTTTGCGTAAATGTCTGGCCTGTTCGGCATCTTCTGCGATATCAACCGTAAACCCTTCGTCTTCGAGGATTTCCTTGACGATGCTGCGTATATCTGGCTCATCATCAACGACCAGTATCTTGCCGTTAATCATATAGCCTTCCGGTTTACAGACCCATTTTCGCTTTTTTGGTCATAGAGTTCATTGACAGGCAATCGCACAATCGCACAGGCACCGGCGCTTGGGGAGTTGTTGACGAGCATCACCAGACCCTTGTGTTCCTCCACAATCTTTTTAACTATGGCAAGACCCAGTCCTGAACCCTTGGTTTTGGTGGTAGCGTAGGGATCAAACATACTATCCATTATATCCTCAGTAATCCCCATGCCAGAATCCTTTATTTTTATTTCCACATATTTCTGGTCATTTTCAATAATGCAGTCGGAGCTGATTTCCAGTCTGAATACCTTGCACCGATCACAGGCATCAAAGGCATTTTTCAGCAGATTATTGAAAACTTGTCTCAGTCTGCCTTTATTTGCGGCTATTAATGGAATATTGCCGGACAAACTGATAATGATTTCAGCATTGCTATTAAGATTGGCGTAAAGGTCAATGACCTCTTTCAACAGTTCGTTGATATCTGTCATTTGCAGATTGATCTCCGGTGTACTGGAAAAATCGGTAAATGAATTTACCATATCCTTCATGGTTTCAACCTGCTGGATGATGGTATTGGTCAGCCGGTCAAAAGTGTCCGTATCATCTGCACGCATCCCCTGCAAATATTTATGCCGCAACCGCTCCGTGGCAAGTTGAATGGGGGTCAACGGGTTTTTAATTTCATGGGCCAGACGTCTGGCCATCTCGCTCCAGGCTGCATTCCGCTGGCCCTGAATCAATGCAGTAATATCATCAATGACTATAACGTGACCATGCTGCATATTATGTGTTCCGGGCAAAGTTGTCCCGCTGCACATGAGAATTATACGGCCACTGCTGTTGGTAATTGCAATTTGTTCCCGCCAGTTATTTTGTGTGGAAGATAAATGTGACTCTATACCTGCCTTGAATTGATTGAATGACGGATATTTTTTTGCAATCTCTTCCATCGATTGATCAGTGTGTGCTGCGATTGGAATGCCGAGTATCAGTTCAGCACACCTGTTGTAGGTGCGCACTCTTTTGTCCTGATCCAGTACCAGTACCCCGGATGAAAGTGTTCCCAATACAGCTTCAAGGTAAGATTGCTGGGTTTCAGCCTCGTACTGGCTGCGGCTCGCCGCATCCTGGGCCTGTGCAATCTTGCGGGTCATTTCATTAAAGGAGGCAACCAGAAAACCCAGTTCGTCATTACCTGGTACGGGGATCTGTGTCGTATAATTTCCCTGAGCAACGTCCTCGGTACCCCTGGCCAGGTTAGTTACCGGTTCTGCCAGCCTTCTGGCAGTGTAGAATGCGGCCCAGACAGTGCTGAAAATACTGAACAACAGCACCAGAGTAAGGATAATCACAAAGCTTTTCTTCAGTTGTTCACGCAAATAGGACAGTTCTTTATACTTTATAAATGAGTCCTGCACACTTTCCGCCAGTTGATTGATCCGCTCAGACACAGGGTACAATGCCTGGATTATTCTGGCACCACTCTCCATACCAAAGGAGGGTATATTGACTACAACGCGAATATGCAGGCCGCCATTTCGTATTGTGTCCAGTGCGGTATAATTGTTTCCCTGCTGCAATTGCAGCAGTATGGTTTCACTGGGACGATCCGGTACCAGGTGGAATGGATCGTCTGCACTGGATGATATAATTGTTCCCTGGCGTGTCAGCAATGTAAGCTCCTTGGCTCCGCTTTTCGTCCGCATATCATCAATTTCAAAAGGGATTGCTGCATCCGTGATATCGGATAATTCATCCGCCATTTGTCTGGTTCTACGCAACAGATCGCGCATGCGTATATCGAGTGATTGACGGCTCAAATCAAGAGAATCATTAAGAGCCTGCTCAACACGCAGATCAAACCAGTTATCTATGCCGCGGATAAGAAAATCCAGAGAAAAATAATATACAACCAGCACCGGTGTTACGGAAAGCATGGTGAACATTGACACCATCCGTATGGTCATTCTGGCACCGGGGATCCGGTTGCGTAGTTGCTTGATGAGGCGCTTGAGATTCAGCGCGATAAGAACGATTAGTACCAGCAAACCCAGCGTGTTGAAAATCAGAAGTCCCAGATAGAGATCTCTGAAATGGCTGGAATCCTGCAGTGCATTGCTCATCATTATCAGGGAACTGAGCATGAGGATGAACAGAATCACACCTGTAATAAAGATCAACTGGCCACTTTTTCTCATTCTTTAATCATCCAGATTTGCCAAGGGCTGGAAAGACGCCATTCGCTGGAAATATAGGCCAATGGTCTTAAAGGCGCAGGCAAGGCCTCAATGTTCAGGTGAGTTTTAACCTGTGCATAGAAAATCCCGCCGGTCCCCAGTGTTGCTGTATCTATCAGAGGAAAATTTTTTATCTTGCCGATGTATACCAGTACATCTTCAAGTTTCTGGAATTGTTTCAGGTCTCCATTATCGAGTCTGGTAACGAGATAATCGCCACTGAGGGGCTGATGCTCCAACCTGTATGTGATTGTCCTCGAGATCAGGGTTTGGTCCCACATCCAGGGACGGCGCTTTTTTATACGAAATTCAATATCAAATTCCAGTGGGATACCATGCTCCAGGGCATTGCGGTTTTCTTTGCCAAGCTGGTATGAAATATTAGCATTAACGCTATACATATCTTCGATTATCACACCATCAGCACTTTCTATTTTAATGCTGTTTGTGCCGGCAATACTGCTGTGGGTAAACAGAAAGATCAAGACTAATACATATGTATGTATAAATCCCCGGCCGGTTGTTATGTCGTTATGTTTTTTGCACACATGCATAATAAAAGCCATCCATATTATTCTGTCCGGGCAAGGTCTGACGTCCATGGTGTGTGTTTATTCCCCAATCAGCATCGATTATTATGCTTCTGGCATCTGAATGTTTGTTTAAAAATTCTCTGATCCGCTGATCATTCTCAGAGTCCAGGATTGAACAAGTCACATATAAAAGCTTACCGCCAGTTTTCAGTAACGGCCAGAGTGCGGATAATAATTCCCTTTGTACAGTAATCACAGTCTCAATATCTGCCGGCGTGCGCAAGACTTTGATATCAGGATGCCGGCGGATAACACCCGTTGCACTGCACGGTGCATCCAGCAGTATTCGATCAAACTCCACTCCATCCCACCAGGTGGCAGTTTCCCGGACATCCGCATGAATGAGTCTGGCTTTGAGTTGTAACCTGTCCAGTGTTTGTTGTAACCGGCCAAACCGAAACCGGTCAGACTCTATGCCCACGGCCTCGTTTAACCCTGGCTCTGATTCCAGTATGTGTGCAAGTTTACCACCGGGGGCAGCACAAGCATCCAGTACACGTAGATGAGGTTTGAGATCCAGCAGATCCGGTGATAACTGCGCAGCCAGATCCTGCACTGACACATAGCCATTCATAAATTCTGGCAGCTTATTTACATCCACAGGGTTATCCAGCATTATCCCGGCCGGCGTCCAGGGCGGAGCCCGGTGTGCCGTTATACCTGCTTGATTCAACATGGTCATGTAGGTATCGCGTGCGACTTTGCCAGTATTGACCCTGAGGGCCATGGGTGGATAAGAATTATTTGCAGTCACTATTTCCTGCCAGCAATCCGGGTAATCGTTTTTCAGGATATCCAGCAACCACCTCGGGTGTGAATATCGGGCGGACAGATCAGCCTCAACATTCCTAAGTAAGTGTTTACTTTTGCGCTGATAACTTCTCAAAACTGCATTGACCAGGCCCTTCGCCCAGCTTTTGTGCAACTCATTACAAACTTCGACGGTAGCAGATACCACTGCATGGGGTGGGGTACGTAGATATCTGAATTGATATAAACCAATGAGTAATAGTGCCTTGATATCGGTGTCTTTGGCCTTGATATGTTTATTAACCAAAATCCCAAGCAGAAAATCCAGCTGGAAATACCAGCGCATAACGCCATAACAGAGTTCCTGGGCCAGGGCCTGATCTTTTTTATGCACGAGACCTTTGAGATACCCAGGCAGTATTGAGGACAGGGTTTGCCGTTTGTCCAACAGTCTTTGAATGACCAGTGCGGCGATTGCACGTGGCCCTGATTGACTGGACATGGATGGTCTGGGCATGAGCAGAAATATCAGGTGTTTATAATGCTGCCGGCTTGCTGAAAAAATCAGGTCGTCCAGTGAGGAATTCATGGACCGTCATGACCTGTTTACCGGGCGGTTGAATCTTCAACAAACTCAATATCCCATTACCTGTTGCGATATCCACTCCGGTTTTGCCAGAGGTCAGGACAGTGCCGGGTTTTGCATTGGCGGTCCGGTCGACGAGTTGTGCTTCCCAGACTCTGAGCAGCAACCCGTTAATTTCAGTATATGCCACGGGTGCCGGATTAAAGGCCCGTATTTGCCGTTCTAATTTTACAGCAGGCTGAGTCCAGTCGAGCCTGGCATCGGACTTGCTGATTTTATTGGCATACGTTGCCAGAGCAGGATCCTGGGGACGTGAAGTTACCTTGCCCATCACCATCTTTTCCAGTATTTCAATCAGGCATTGTGCTCCCAGGATAGCCAACTTCTCTTGCAGGGAGCCACTGGTTTCCTGGGTTGTAATGGGACAATGTAACTGGGCCAGGATGGGCCCGGTATCGAGACCCTCATCAATTTGCATGATGCTGACCCCGGTCTCGTTATCGCCAGCCTCAATCGCACGCTGTATAGGTGCCGCCCCGCGCCAGCGGGGTAGCAGCGAGGTATGAATATTGATACAGCCTTTGCTTGGCCGGTTGAGTATATTTACGGGCAGCAGCATGCCATAAGCGACAACAATGAGCAGATCCAGCTGAGACAGGGTATTGTCCGGGTCTATCGCTTCCGGCGCCTCCGGTTGTACAACGGTCAGTCCATGTTGTAATGCAAGTTGTTTTACCGGACTGATATTTATTTTACGACCCCGGCCGGCAGGCCGGTCAGGTTGTGTATACACAACATCCAGCAGATAACGGGTTTGTTTGAGCAGACTGTCCAGTACGGTAGCCGCGATGGCTGGAGTACCCGCAAATCCCAGGCGCAGATTAGGTTTTGTCACAGGATCTGTGCTTGCAGTTTGTCCTGTTTTTCCAGTTTTTTGCGCAGCCGCTGGCGTTTAAGGGGGGATAAATAGTCTATGAACAATTTGCCATCGAGGTGATCGATTTCGTGTTGTATACAGACTGCCAGCAGCCCATCGGCATTGACCTCCTTGGCCTCACCGGCAAGGTTCAAATAGCGGAAACTGACCTTTTCTGCACGTTCGACCAGATCGTAATAATCGGGTACAGAGAGACAGCCTTCCTGCATTTGCTCTACTCCTTCAGAACTGATTATTTCCGGATTTATCAGATACATAGGCTCATTTCTCAGTTCTGACAGGTCGATAACAACCACCCGTTTCTGAACATTCACCTGGGTCGCAGCAAGGCCTATACCCCCTTCTTTGTACATGGTTTCCAGCATGTCGCTGGCAAGGGTTTTAATCCTGGCGTCTATGGTTTCAACCGGCCGTGCCTTTTTACGTAAATTGGGGTCTGGAAAGTGCAAAATATCTAATATTGCCATCTTGGGTAACCCATGAACATTAATAACCTACTGATAGTATACAGAAATTATCCGGATCAGCTATAAATAACAAGAACATGGTACTCCAGCAAATATTTTGCTAGACTTTTTCCTAATCTACATTAAGGAATGCACGTAAGGTAATAGACATGCTTAATAAATTCTTGTTTATAGCTATATTTGGTTTAGTGACGACAGCTGTTACAGCAGATACTGTAACAGTCAAACCGGATCACCCGGAAAGTTACACCGTCGTTAAGGGAGATACACTGTGGGACATCACGGGAAGATTTTTAAATGAACCCTGGCTCTGGCCACAGGTATGGGAGGCCAACCCACAGATAGAAAATCCACATTTGATTTATCCGGGGGATGTAGTTTCATTACAATATAAGGACGGCCGGCCTATACTGGCAGTGGGCAGAGGTGATAAATCCGGCCGTTATGAAAAGTTATCACCCACTGTTCGTTCGTATGAAAAAGACACTGCAATTCCTTCTATTCCGATTGATACCATCAAGCAATTCCTGATTCATCCATTGGTTGTCAGTGCTGATGAAATGGACGACTGGCCGTATGTGGTTTCCAGTTATGATGAACATCTGGTATCAGGTTCCGGCAACAAGGTCTATGTGCGTGGCTTACCGGAAGATGCAACAGCGAAACGCTATGCGGTCTATCGTAAAGGCAAGCCATATGTTAATCCGGTTAAAGACAAGGATACCGTTCTGGGTTATGAGGCTTTATATCTGGGTGATGCGGTTATTGAAAAAAATGGTGACCCTGCGTCATTTGTAATTGTCCGCTCTAATCGGGAAGTATTAAGCGGTGATCGGCTGGTGGAAGAATCCGAAGCCGATATCAATTCAAATTTCATTCCCACCCACCCCGGGCGGGATGTGAATGGAAATGTTATCTCGGTGATTGATGGCGTTTCAGAGATCGGTCAATACCAGATTGTGATTCTGGATCTTGGCACGAATGACGGTATGGAAATCGGCAACGTTCTGGGTGTATATAAAAGTGGCAAGATGGTTAAAGATTATGTGGCGACCAAAGCCAGAGAAAAGGAAGAAGACGCCCGGCGGATAGAGTCACCTCCAGGGCAAGACAGTGTGGCTGATGAGGTAGCGACTGATATATTAAATGATATACGCGATGCCAAACGTTGGTTCGACAAAACCGCGCTTGTTAGCTATCTGGGCAAGCCCAATTCGCAACCGGAACAGGTCCAGTTACCGGAAGAGTACTCAGGTGTACTGATGGTGTTCCGCACTTTCGAGAACATCAGCTATGGTCTGATCATGGAAGCAGTCAGTCCAATACATATTTATGATGCAGTAAAGAATCTGTAACTTTCTTGCCGGGGCAGGGAGTGGCAGCGAATTTTATCCGAAAATAATACAGCACCGCATACCGGTGCTGTATTTTTGTTTATAAGTTTAAAAATATAATTTAATAATTCAGGTATTTTTACAAATACCATATATTCAGTATAGGAATTAGTAATTATGGATGATGCCCGTATACCTTGGCTGGTATTACTCAGAACCCCCGCAACAGGGCCTGTTCAGCAAAAGAAGTTACTGGATATTTACAAAACTCCGGTGAATATATTATCAGCGCCATATACTGAACTCATGCACATGGGACTGAAGAAAGAGGTGTTGGAATACTTAACAAAAATACCCGCTGATAAAATCAAAGCTGATATCACCTGGCTGGACCATCCGGATCATCATCTTATTACCTGCCATGACAGCCAATATCCTGCATTACTCAGCGAAATTTCTGATGCTCCAATAGCGCTGTTTGTAAAAGGTAATCCGGAAGTATTGCATACTCCACAAATTGGTATTGTTGGCAGCCGTAATCCTACTGCCGGAGGAAGAAAAACTGCACAGATGTTTGCTGCCCAGTTAGCCGAGTTGGGACTGACCATTACCAGTGGTCTCGCGCTCGGGATAGATTATTGCAGTCATGCCGGAGCTCTTGGTGTGAATGGCAAGACTATAGCTGTTCTGGGCAATGGACCTGACAGGATATATCCCGCACGCCATAAGGAGATTGCCGGAATGATTGCGGTTAACGGGGCCATCGTTTCCGAATTTCCACCAGGTGTCCCACCGCTTGCAAAAAATTTTCCACGCCGGAACCGTATCATCAGCGGATTGAGTCTGGGCGTGCTGTTAATAGAGGCAGCGCCTAAAAGTGGTTCATTGATTACCGCCAGATATGCCATGGAACAGGGACGGGAGGTTTTTGCTGTGCCAGGCTCTATTTATAATCCACTGGCAAAAGGGTGTCACCATTTAATCAAGCAGGGCGCCAAGCTGGTTGAGACAATAGTGGATGTGGTAGAAGAGTTGAACATTGATATTACAATGATTAACAGGCAAGGCGTGGATACAGGACCAGGCTCTGGGAATCCTGCCGGGCTTGATGTTGATCAACAAAGATTACTCGAACATATATCATTCGATCCGGTCACAGTCGATAAATTAATTGAGCTTAGCGGATTGACGGCTGATGCTGTTTCCTCCATGCTTTTAGTTCTGGAAGTCCAGGGGATCGTCTCATCATCCGGTGGTCTCTATACCAGAATCAACTAGAGAAAGTGAATGAAAGAAACAGTTTTAGATGTGCTTATGTATATTTTTGATAATTATATTGAAGAAGACCTTGAGATTGTTCCCGACCAGGAATCTCTCAAGAACCAGCTGATGGAAGCCGGATTCCGGGATCAACAGATAGAAAAGGCCTTTGCCTGGCTCGAAGGCCTGGCTACATACAAGGAGCATGCGGATTCAATTCATCTGTCGGAGTTGCCTTCGTTACGCTTGTTCAGTAACCAGGAGCTTGACCGGCTTGATGCAGATTGCCGCGGTTTTCTCCTCTTTCTTGAACAGGCCAAGGTACTGAATTCACATGAGCGTGAATTGGTGATTGATCGGATAATGGCGCTGGAAAGTGATGATATTGATCTGCAACAGTTGAAGTGGGTAGTATTAATGGTCTTGTTTAACCAGCCTGACAAAGAGGCGGCTATTACCTGGATGGAAGACATTGTAATGGACGATATCAATGCAAATCTGCATTAGTTTATGCATATATTTTTTGTTCTGAATTAATTTAATTGCTCCTGTGATTTGATCTATGGCTTTATGACCAAAGCGTTAGTTATTGTTGAATCTCCGGCAAAGGCAAAAACCCTGAATCGTTATCTTGGTGATGATTATGAGGTTCTGGCCTCGTATGGTCATGTGCGTGATTTGTTACCAAAAACCGGTGCTGTTGATACAGACAATAATTTCACCATGAAATATGAGCCAATTGCAAAAAATGCAAAGTCTGTTGATGCCATAGCCAAGGCACTGAAAAAGATAAATACCCTCTATCTGGCCACAGACCCGGATCGTGAAGGCGAGGCTATTTCATGGCACCTCTACGAACTTCTGAAAGAACGTGGCGCATTAAAAAATAAAGATGTTCACCGGGTAGTCTTTTATGAAGTGACAAAATCTGCAATTGAACAATCCATTGCACAACCGCGTGATCTTTCCATGGAATTAATTAATGCCCAGCAGGCACGCCGCGCACTGGATTATCTGGTTGGATTTAATTTATCACCATTATTATGGAAGAAGATCCGCCGCGGTTTGTCCGCAGGGAGGGTGCAGAGTCCGGCCTTGCGCATGATCGTGGAAAGAGAAGAGGAGATAGAAAAATTTGTCGCCAGGGAATACTGGACGCTAGAGGCAGATCTGTTGCATGACGATATAAATTTTATTGCAAAGCTGACGCAACTCGATGATGAAAGACTTAAACAATTCAGCATCGTGGCAGACAAGGCTGCAAATGCTGCCCGGCAAAAATTATTAAAATTTGCTAATGGCAAGCTGAAAGTTGAGACGATCGAAAAGAAACAACGCAAACGCCAGCCCGCTGCACCGTTTATCACCTCGACATTGCAGCAGGAAGCAGTACGTAAACTCGGCTTTACCGCAAAGCGCACCATGCAGGTTGCGCAGCAATTATATGAAGGGATAGATATCGGTGACGGGGCAGTGGGTCTTATCACTTATATGAGGACCGATTCTGTCACTCTCGGTGAAGCTGCGATAAAAGAGATACGGACTTTTATTGCTGACCGCTATGGCCGTGAAAAAGTGCCATCTCATGTAAAAGAGTACAAAACTTCCTCGAAGAATGCGCAAGAAGCACACGAAGGCATTCGTCCAACCTCCGTTTCCAGAATCCCGAATGACATTAAGGCAAAAATGACCAGCGACCAATTCAGATTATATGATCTGGTCTGGAAGCGCACAGTGGCGAGCCAGATGAGTAATGCTCTCATTGATACTGTTGCAGTCGATTTTAATTGCGGAGCAGGTAATGTATTTCGCGCAACCGGTTCAACAATTGCAGATCCAGGATTTATGGAGGTTTATATGGAAGGTCAGGATGACAGCAAGCAGGAAGGCGATCAGAAGGTACTGCCATCACTGAAAGAAGGGGATGTTGTGCAATTAAACGACATTCGTGCTGAGCAGCATTTTACCGAACCACCGCCAAGATACACGGAAGCAAGTCTGGTTAAATCTCTGGAGGAATATGGCATAGGCCGCCCTTCCACCTATGCAAGTATTATCTCAACGCTTTTACAGCGGGAATATGTTGAACTGGACAATAAACGGTTTGTACCCACAGAAGTTGGCCGTATCGTCACGAATTTCCTGACGGAACATTTTACAGATTATGTAGATTATGAATTTACAGCAAAACTTGAGGATGAACTGGATGCGGTATCCCGTGGTGAGAAAGACTGGATACCACTCATGAAGGAATTCTGGGAACCATTTGAGCAGAAGGTAAAAGAAAAAGAAGAGAATGTCAGCCGCAAGGAAGCTACCCAGGCCCGTGAACTCGGTACAGATCCGAAAACAGGATTACCTGTTTCTGTCAGGATGGGACGTTATGGACCCTATGTCCAGATTGGCACCAAAGATGATGAAGATAAACCAAAATTTGCAGGATTGAGGAATGGCCAGCGCATGGACAGCATCACTTTTACTGAAGCAATGGAATTATTCAAATTGCCCAGACTGCTGGGCAATACTGATGAAGGTGAGGAAGTTGTAGCCAACGTTGGCCGGTTTGGTCCCTATGTCCGTTACGGCAGCAAGTTTGTTTCCCTGAAACTGGAAGACGATCCTCATACCATAAATCTTGAACGGGCGCTGGAATTAATCGCCGGGAAAAAGAAGGCAGACGCAGAGAAAGAAATCAAGATTTTTGGTGACAGCGGGATTTCCATATTAAACGGGCGTTATGGTCCCTATATCACTGACGGAAAGAAAAACGCGAAGATTCCAAAAGATCGCGAACCTGCCAGCTTGACGCTGGAAGAATCACAAACAATTCTGTCTGAAGCCCCGGCACGTGGCAAGCGCAGACCACGACACAAGACCGGCTAATCGTTATAATCCAAACATTCTTTTTATAACACCAATTCCTGTGACATTAACATGAGTATGCAACAACCTTTCGTTGCTGTTTCAATAGGCTCAGACTCCGGTTTGCCAGTGATGCAATCGGCCTTGGATGTATTAAAAATATCTGGTACCCGGACTGAGGTCAGGATTACTTCTGCCCATCGAACACCGGATCGTACACGGGCCTATGCCATGGATGCAGACAAAAGAGATTATGCTGTATTCATAGCGGCTGCTGGCCCACCTTGCCGGAACAGTTATCAGTTTGACACTCAAGCCAGTTAATTACGGAAAATCTTGAGCAGCTGGCACCTGAATCTGGCAACCCGCATCATTCTCGGTGGCGGTGTTATTGCCTATCCTACTGAGGCGGTATACGGGCTGGGATGTTTACCACATGATTATTTTGCGGTCGCACGGATTCTCAATCTTAAAAATCGCCCTGTAAAAAAGGGACTGATCCTGGTCGCGGCCAATATAGAACAGTTGGCCGGATATATAGAATTTCCTCATGAAACAGTCCGCCAACGCGTATTATCAACCTGGCCAGGTCCTGTCACATGGGTGTTACCAGCGAGACCGGAAGTCCCGATCTGGCTCCGGGGGCAGCACAATACGATTGCAGCCAGGGTCAGTAAGCATGAAGTGATACGCAGTCTATGTGAAAAAACAGGAGCGCTGGTGTCAACCAGCGCCAACCCCGCAAACCGGCCACCGGCAAAATCAGCATTAAAAGTCCGGATTTATTTTGGACAGTCACTTGATTATATTCTTCATGCCAGTATTGGCTCTAATCGCCAGCCAACCGAAATCAGAGAAGCCTATACTGGCAAAATACTGCGTCCCGGGGGTTGATTAGCCATGGGATATTATTGACAGCATTTTGTAAATCATTGAAAATCGTCGGCTTACTTTTTTTGGAGGGGTACCCAAGCGGCCAACGGGGGCAGACTGTAAATCTGCTGGCAATGCCTTCGGAGGTTCGAATCCTCCCCCCTCCACCATGTTTGGGGGCGGGGAATAAACCCAGTATCAGAATAATATATTTAATTAACTATTACTAACGCAGGGATGACAGTTCTTTGTCGTAGATAAATCGCAAGGCGGGTATAGTTCAATGGGCAAGGCCGGACTTTTTCCGGACGAGCGCCTGAACAGGGGATGTCCAGGCCGGTTGTGTGGATTCCCGATGCACTTACGGCAGGGATGCCAGCTTTGAAGGTACATAGCAAGGCGGGTGTAGTTCAATGGTAGAACTCCAGCCTTCCAAGCTGGTAGTGTGGGTTCGATTCCCATCACCCGCTCCATAATGGCAGTTACAAGATATAAGTGATAAGTCACAAGTGTTGATGCTGGCAATGAGGAATAACTGACGGTTTTTCCTTGTAACTTGTTACTTATCACTTATATCTAACTAGCCCATGTAGCCCAGTTGGGGGAGGCGGATCAAGGATTTTGTCCGGCGGGCAAAATTCCCGGCGAGCGCCGAGCCCGCGGAAGGCGAGGCCGGTGTACGAAATAGTTTTGATGTGACGGCAGGGATGCCCGCTACGAATCATAATCGTGGCCCATGTAGCTCAGTTGGTAGAGCACACCCTTGGTAAGGGTGAGGTCACTGGTTCGATTCCAGTCGTGGGCACCAGAGTAGAGTGGTTATTTTAAATTCATTGTTTCGCTGAGGAGAATATATCAATGTCCAAGGAGAAATTTGAAAGAAAGAAGCCCCATGTGAACGTGGGGACGATTGGTCACGTGGACCATGGGAAGACGACGCTGACGGCGGCGATCACGAAGACGATGGCGGAGAAGTATGGTGGTGAAGTCAAGGCTTACGACCAGATAGACAATGCGCCGGAGGAGCGTGCGCGGGGGATCACGATAGCGACGGCGCACGTGGAATACGAAAGCGCGGCGCGTCACTACGCGCACGTGGACTGTCCGGGGCATGCGGATTATATCAAGAACATGATCACGGGTGCGGCGCAGATGGACGGGGCGATATTAGTGGTGAGTGCGGCGGATGGACCGATGCCGCAGACGCGGGAACACATTTTGTTGGCCCGGCAGGTGGGTGTGCCCTACATTGTGGTGTACCTGAACAAGGCGGACATGGTGGATGACGCGGAGTTGCTGGAGCTGGTGGAAATGGAGGTGCGGGAGTTACTGGACAGCTACGACTTTCCCGGGGACGCCACCCCGATCGTGACGGGCAGTGCGTTGAAGGCGCTGGAAGGGGACGCGGGTGAGTTGGGCAAGCCGTCGATTGAGAAGCTGGTGGCGGCGCTGGACGCCTACATTCCGGTGCCGGAGCGGCCGGTGGACAAGCCCTTTCTGATGCCGATAGAAGATGTTTTCAGTATCTCGGGGCGCGGGACGGTGGTGACGGGCCGTATCGACCGCGGGATAGTCAAGGTGGGCGATGAAGTGGAGATAGTGGGGGTGAAGGCGACGCAGAAGACCACGTGCACGGGCGTGGAGATGTTCCGGAAGCTGCTGGATGAAGGCCAGGCGGGTGACAACGTGGGGGTTCTGTTGAGGGGCACCAAGCGCGAAGAAGTGGAACGTGGACAGGTGCTGTGCAAGCCGGGCAGTATCACCCCGCATACGCATTTTGAATGTGAGGTGTATGTATTGAGCAAGGAAGAAGGCGGGCGGCACACGCCGTTTTTCAGCAACTACCGGCCGCAGTTTTATTTTCGGACCACGGACGTGACGGGGGCGGTGGAGTTGCCGGCGGGGACGGAGATGGTGATGCCGGGTGACAACATCAAGATGACGGTGAAGCTGATTGTGCCGATTGCGATGGAAGAGGGATTGCGCTTTGCGATACGTGAGGGTGGCCGCACCGTGGGTGCCGGTGTCGTCTCCAAGATTATTGAGTAAATTTAAATGGCAGAAAAACAAAACATAAGAATTCGCCTCAAGGCCTTTGATCATCGTTTGATCGATCAGTCGACCCGCGAAATCGTGGAGACTGCACGTCGCACCGGTGCACAGGTCAAAGGGCCTATTCCACTGCCGACCAAGAAGGAGCGCTTTACCATCCTGATTTCGCCACACGCTAATAAAGATGCACGTGATCAGTATGAAATCCGGACCCATAAGCGCTTGCTGGATATTGTAAATCCGACGGACAAAACTGTTGACGCGTTAATGAAACTGGATCTGGCCGCTGGTGTAGACGTACAGATCAAATTGAATTGATAAAAAGGTTACTGCAATGACGATTGGAATAATAGGCCGTAAGCGTGGAATGACCCGGGTCTTCAATGAAGAAGGCCAGTCTATTCCTGTTACGGTAATAGTAGCGGAACCAAACCGCGTGATACGTCTGATCGATCAAGATCATGATGGCTATCGTGCTGTGCAGATCGCATGGGGCAACAAAAAGCCGGCAAAAGTAAACAAGGCCATTACCGGAATATATGCCAAGGCTGAAATAACCGCAGGTGAAGGTCTGGCAGAGTTTCGTCTGGGTGCAGATGAAGGCAAGGATCTGGCTACGGGCAGTGAGATCAAGGTGAATATATTTACAGCGGGCCAGATCGTTGATGTTGCGGGGACGACTATGGGTAAAGGTTTTGCTGGCGCTGTCAAACGCCATAATTTTCGCATGAATAATGCAACTCATGGTTGTTCTGTATCTCACCGGTCAGCTGGTTCAATCGGTCAAAACCAGACTCCCGGCCGTGTCTTTAAAGGCAAGAAAATGGCGGGTCAAATGGGTAATACCAGGCAGACGGCCCAGAATCTTGAAGTAGTCCGTGTCGATGGTGACAGGAACCTGATATTGATCAGGGGTTCCGTCCCTGGTGCCAAGGGCGGCGAGGTATTGATCAAGCCTGCAGTAAAGGCCCGGGCGTGAAGAGCAAGCCATGGAATTGAAATTACATAAATTTGGAAAGAAAACGGCCGGCAAGGTCAAGGTTTCGGATAGCATTTTTGCTGCTGACTATAATGAAGCTTTGATCCATCAAGTGGTCACTGCATATATGGCCGGCTCCCGTGCAGGTACCAAGGCGCAAAAGACACGCGCAGAAGTCAGGGGTGGTGGCAGAAAACCCTGGCGGCAGAAAGGTTTGGGGCGTGCACGCGCGGGAACCATACGCAGCCCGATATGGCGCGGTGGCGGTGTGACGTTTGCAGCAAAAGTGCGTGATTTTTCGCAAAAGGTAAACAAAAAAATGTACCGGGGGGCAATGCGCTCCATACTTTCTGAACTTGCAAGACAAGACAGATTGATATTGATCGATAATATTGTTCTGGAAAATTCAAAAACCAAGTCATTCGTGGAAAAGTTGAATGAACTGAAACTGAAAGAGGTATTAATCATCACTGATGAGATATCAGAGAATCTCTATCTGGCATCCAGAAATATTCCATGCGTCAGCATAGTCGATACTCTGGAAATCAATCCGTATACGTTGATCGGATATGAAAATATTGTGATGACCAAAGAGGCCGTGCAAAAAGTGGAGGCGTGGCTGGCATGAACCAGGAACGTTTAATGAGCATATTGCTTGAGCCGCGTGTTTCCGAAAAAAGTACGATGGTTGCTGATAAAAATAACCAGTTTGTTTTCAAGGTTGCAGGCAATGCCAACAAGCAGGAGATAAAACGTGCTGTCGAGAAGATGTTTGCTGTTGAAGTCGCTTCAGTACAGGTATGCAACATCAAGGGTAAAACCAAATTGACAAGGTCCCAGCAAGGTAGCCGTCAGGGCTTGAAGAAGGCCTATGTGAGATTGAAACCCGGATTTGATATTGATTTTCTGGGTGCATAGTTATAGCGGAATGATTGAATATGCCATTAGTTAAACCAAAACCGACATCAGCCGGGCGCCGGGCACAGCTTAAAGTAATTACGCCGGGTCTCTACAAGGGCCAGCCCTATGAACCATTGCTGGAGAAGCAGGCCAAGTCTTCCGGCCGCAATAACCATGGCCATATTACGGTCAGGCATCGTGGCGGTGGTGCCAAACAGCGTTACCGTGTTATTGATTTCAAACGGGACAAAGATGCTATAACGGCGAAGGTCGAGCATATTGAATATGATCCAAACCGCTCTGCGCATATTGCGTTGTTACTATATACAGATGGCGAACGCCGTTACATCATCGCGCCACAAGGCGTTTCTGCAGGTGCAGAATTGATGTCCGGGGCCAATGCCGCGATCAAGGCAGGGAATTGTCTGCCACTGCGTAATATCCCGGTGGGTACAACCATACATTGTGTGGAGATGAAGCCGGGCAAGGGTGCACAGATCGCAAGAAGCGCCGGTGCCGGTGTGCAGCTTATGGCGCGTGAAGGCGCACATTCCACTTTGCGTTTACGTTCAGGTGAAATGCGCAAGGTATTGTCTGATTGCCGGGCAACCATAGGTGAAGTTGGTAACAACGAACATTCACTGGAACAGCTGGGCAAGGCAGGTGCGAAACGCTGGCGTGGTATAAGGCCCACGGTACGTGGTGTCGCCATGAACCCGGTAGATCATCCACATGGTGGTGGTGAAGGAAAAACTTCTGGCGGCCGTCATCCGGTTTCACCCTGGGGACAGCCAACCAAAGGTTACAAGACACGCAAGAACAAGCGTTCAAATAATTTAATAGTTAACAGACGTAAAAAATAACGGGGAAAACAGTGCCACGTTCAATTAAAAAAGGCCCTTTTGTTGATCATCATTTGATCAGGAAAGTTGAAACTGCAAAAGAGAAAAACGACAAACGGCCAATTAAAACATGGTCGCGTCGTTCCATGATCCTGCCTGATATGGTGGGTCTGACCATTGGCGTGCATAACGGGCGCGATCATATGCCTATTCTTATCACCGAGAATATGGTGGGTCATAAATTGGGGGAGTTTGCTATTACGCGAACCTTCCGCGGTCATTCCGCTGACAAGAAAGTGGTGGCTAAACCATTATGACTACATCCGCAAAACTAAGGTTTACCAGAATATCACCGCAAAAAGTGCGGCTGGTGGCAGATCAGATACGTGGTCTGCCGGTGGACCGCGCATTGAATATACTGTCATTCAGTAACAAGAAGGCGGCAGTGATAGTCAGGAAATTACTGGAATCAGCCATTGCAAATGCCGAGCATAACGATGGCGCGGATATTGATGAACTAACGGTCAAGTCCATATGTATTGATCAAGGTCCCACAATGAAACGTCTGCAGACACGGGCCAGAGGCCGTGCTGACAGGGTTTTAAAAAGAACCAGTCATGTAACCATAATGGTTGCTGGCACCGAAGAGTGAGAATGTAATGGGTCAAAAAGTACATCCAACTGGATTTCGTCTGGGCATAGTCAAGGACTGGACATCGACCTGGTATGCCAATACCAAGGACTATGCAAATTATCTGCACACAGATATCAAAGTGCGTGAGTATTTGCGCAAGAAACTTGCTACCGCTTCGGTCAGCCGTATACAGATAGAGCGGCTGGCCAGTAACGCCAGGATCATCATACACACGGCGCGGCCGGGTATTGTGATCGGTAAGAAAGGTGAAGATATAGAACGCCTTCGAATGGATATTTCCAACATGATGGGTGTTCCTGCCCAGGTCAGTGTGGAAGAAATACGCAAACCGGAACTGGATGCTTATCTGGTGGCCGAAAGTGTTGCGCAGCAGATTGCACGCCGCATCATGTTCAGGCGAGCAATGAAACGGGCCGTGACCAATACCATGCGGCTCGGTGCGCTGGGCATCAAGATTAACGTCAGTGGACGTTTGAATGGTGCAGAAATAGCTCGCTCGGAATGGTATCGCGAAGGCCGCGTACCATTGCATACCCTGCGTGCAGATATTGATTATGGATTTGCCGAATCACACACTACTTATGGTGTGATTGGTATCAAGGTCTGGATTTTTAAAGGTGAGATTTTTGGTAAAGATGATCAGCGTGAAGATGACACCGCTGCTACTGAAAATGCTACGGTAAGCTAACGGGATACGACGGTGTTACAGCCCAAGAAAACAAAATACAGAAAGCAAATGAAGCTTCGCAATCGCGGTAACGCGAAGGCTGGTATCAAGGTGAGCTTTGGTGAGTATGGCCTCAAGGCAATCTCACGTGGACGCATTACTGCACGTCAGATTGAGGCTGCCCGGCGTGCAATCACACGCAGCATCAAACGTGGTGGCAAGGTCTGGATCCGTATATTTCCGGACAAGCCGGTCAGCAAGAAACCGCTCGAGGTTCGTATGGGCGGCGGCAAGGGTAATGTTGAGTATTGGGTGGCACAAGTTCAGCCCGGCAGGATGTTATATGAAATTGAAGGGATTCCTGAAGATCAGGCTCGTGATGCCCTGAAACTGGCGGCTGCCAAATTGCCGGTGCAAACTGCATTTGTCGCCAGGACATTACTCTAATGAACACATCAGAATTAAGAAAAAAAAACAATGAGGAGCTTAACAACTTGCTCCTTGAACTGCGGCGTGAGCAATTTAATTTGCGCATGCAGAAAGGCTCTGGCCAGTTAAGCAAACCTAGCGAAGTAAAACGTGTGCGGCGTGATATTGCCAGGATCAAGACCATTATGAATGAATCGTCCATGGGTAATAAATGATGACTGAATCCGGGAAACAACCAAAAACGCTCTCAGGCCAAGTGGTGAGTGTAAAGATGAACAAGACGATTTCCGTCTTGATAGAACGTACAGTACAACATCCGCTCTACGGGAAATACATGCGGCGCTCAACAAAATTACTCGCACATGATGATAAAAATGAATGTAAAGAAGGTGATTTTGTTGTGATCGAATCATCAAGACCTATTTCCAAAAGAAAGTCATGGCGGTTGCAGAAGATTGTCACCAAGGCACAAGAAATTTAAGAGAGATTAAGGGAGAACGACGCATGATTCAGATGCAGACAATGCTTGAGGCCGCTGATAACAGCGGTGCGCGTCGGCTGATGTGTGTGAAGGTATTAGGTGGTTCTAAACGGCGTTATGCCAATGTTGGTGATGTGATCAAGGTGAGCGTCAAGGAAGCCATTGCACGTGGTAAGGTAAAAAAGGGTGAGGTTTACAATGCACTGGTTGTGCGTACCCGTAAGGGTGTGCGCCGTGCAGATGGTTCGTTGATCCGCTTTGACAGCAATGCCGCGGTATTGCTGAATAACCAGTTGCAGCCTATTGGCACACGTATTTTTGGCCCCGTAACACGTGAATTAAGAAGCGCTGAATTCATGAAGATTGTTTCTCTGGCACCTGAGGTTTTATAGAACATGCAGAAGATCAGGAAAGGTGATGAGGTCGTCGTGCTTGCCGGCAAGGATAAAGGCAAGACCGGTACCGTGCTGAGTGTTTTGAAAGTTGAAACAAAGGTCATTGTTGAGAACATTAATATGGCCAAACGCCATACCAAAGGTAATCCGATGCAGGGTGCCGCTGGTGGAATTATTGAGAAGGAAATGCCCATACATGTTTCAAATGTGGCTATCCGGAATCCGGTCACCCAAAAGGCGGACCGGATCGGGTTCAGGACACTGGAAGACGGGAAGAAAGTACGTTTTCACAAGTCCAACAATGAAGTCGTGGATATCTGAGGTTTAGCGTTATGCCAAGATTAGAAGATTACTACCGCGAAACGGTGATGCCTCAGTTAACCGGGCAGTTCAAGTACAAATCGGTGATGCAGGTGCCACGTATAAGCAAGATTACCATCAATATGGGTTTGGGTGAGGCTACTGCGGACAAGAAAATTATAGAACATGCAGTAGAAGATTTAACCAAGATCAGTGGCCAGAAACCGGTTGTCACTCATGCAAAAAAATCGGTTGCTAATTTCAAGTTGCGTGAAGGCTGGCCCATCGGTTGTAAAGTAACCCTGAGACGTAATCGCATGTATGAATTTCTGGATCGCCTGATTACAATTGCGATACCCAGAATCCGGGATTTTCGTGGTTTCAGCCCGCGTTCTTTCGATGGCCGTGGAAATTACACCATCGGTGTAAAAGAACAGATTATTTTCCCGGAAATTGATTACGACAAGATTGATACATTACGTGGCATGGACATTACCATCACCACAACTGCACGTTCTGACGAAGAGGCGCGTGCGTTATTAGCGGCATTCAAGTTTCCATTACGCACATAAGAGCAGATCGAGAATATGGCAAAAACCTCTATGGTTAATCGCGAGATCAAGCGCAACCGCCTGGTCAGAAAATATGCTGCAAAACGTCTGGCACTCAAGGTAAAAATAATTGATATGTCCCTGAGTGAAGAGGAACGGACAGCAGCACGAAATAAATTAAACATGCTGCCACGTGATTCAAGCAAGTCCAGACTGCGTAATCGTTGCAGCATTACCGGCCGTCCGCATGGTTATTACCGTAAATTCGGTCTAGGCAGAAACAAATTGCGTGAAGCCGCCATGCGTGGGGATGTTCCTGGGCTGGTCAAGGCAAGTTGGTAAGACAGTGAAAGGTATAAAGTTGAAAGTGAAAAGAATGGTACATAAGTGTTCCGGAAATATATCACGCTCAATTTTATGCTTGAGAGAAATTTTTAATAATACTTTTAACTTTAAACTTTGAACTGAATTTATATGAGTATGCAAGACCCTATAGCAGATATGTTCTGCCAGATAAGTAATGGCCAGGCCAGAGCCAGGATCAAGATTGATATGCCTTCATCCAAGCTCAAGGTGGCAATTGCCGAGATCCTCAGGCAGGAAGGATACATTAGCGGTTATGAGGTCAATGATAATGACAATAAAAAAACGCTGATTGTGGAACTCAAATATTTTGATGGCAAACCTGTGATAGAAAAACTGCAGAGGGTAAGCAAACCCAGTCTGCGTAGATTCAAATCCAAAGATGATCTGCCCAGAGTGCTCGGTGGTTTCGGTATGGCGATAATTTCCACATCCAGAGGTTTAATGACGGACAAGAACGCACGTGCCCAGGGTATCGGGGGCGAAGTGCTGTGTATTGTCGCTTGATGAGATAAGAGAGATGTCACGCATTGCAAAATATCCAGTCACTATTCCGTCAGGTGTTGAAGTCAGCATCAAAGGGAATACTGTGGCCATCAAGGGGAAAAAGGGTCAATTGATTCATGAGGCACATCAACTGATCACCGTGCAACAGGAAGATGGCATGCTTAAAATCGGTGTGAGAAACAACTCGAAATCCGCCAAGGCATTATCAGGGACAACCCGTGCACTGTTACAGAATAATGTTACAGGTGTCAGTGAAGGTTACCAGCGCAAGCTGGAAATTACTGGAGTGGGATATCGTGCCCAGGCACAAGGGAAAATGTTGAATCTGACCTTGGGTTTTTCACATCCGATCAACTTTCCTGTCCCTGAAGGTATAACTGTAGAGACACCTTCACAGACTGAAATAGTCATCAAAGGAATAGACAAACAGCAGGTGGGCCAGGTAGCTGCAAATATCCGTGATTACCGTCCACCGGAACCCTACAAGGGCAAGGGTGTACGTTATGCTGATGAAGTCATTATCCGTAAAGAAGCCAAGAAGGCCTAATGCAACAGGTTTTTAAAGAGACATGAATAAGAAAATAGCCAGATTACGCCGTGCACAACTGACCCGGGCGAGGATCAGACTCAACGGGTGCAACCGCCTCTGTGTTCACAAAACTCCGAGACATATGTATGCGCAGATAATTGCACCAAATGGTTCACAGGTGATCACGAGTGCTTCTACCCTGGATAAGGAAGTGAAAGCGCAGATCAAATACAGCGGTAATATTGCCGCCGCTACGGTAGTCGGCAAGATTTTGGCGGAGCGGGCCAAGAAAGCAGGTGTGACGAAGGTGGCTTTTGATCGTTCCGGATTTAAATATCACGGGCGCATCAAGGCATTGGCCGATGCTGCCCGCGAACAAGGTATGGAACTATAGAGGTCATAAGCGATGGCAGTCACTGAATCAATTACAGGTAACGAAGACCTCCAGGAAAAACTGGTTGCAGTCAATCGCGTTGCAAAAGTAGTCAAGGGTGGCAGACAGTTCCGATTCTCCGCGCTGACGGTAGTGGGCGATGGCAATGGCAAGGTGGGTTTGGGTTGCGGTAAATCACGCGAGGTACCGCTGGCGATACAAAAGGCAATGGAAGACGCCCGTCGTAACATGGTTTCTGTTGCTCTTAAGGAAGGCACATTGCACTATGCAGTGACTGCGAGCCATGGTGCTGCCAAGGTCTACATGCAACCGGCCTCTGACGGCACCGGGATCATTGCCGGCGGTGCGATGCGCGCAGTATTTGAAGTTGTGGGTATCCACAATATATTGGCTAAATCTATTGGTTCAACCAATCCGATTAATGTAGTTCGTGCCACCATTAAAGGGTTACAGCAAATTTCCTCTCCTGAGCTTATTGCTGCCAAGAGAGGCAAGAAAGTCGAGGAATTAGCGGATTAAACATGGCGAGCAAGAAGAAGCAGGTCAAGGTTACGCTTACACGCAGCACCAACAAGCGTCTTGCAGCTCACAAGGCCACAATTGCCGGACTGGGCCTGCGGCGTATTGGCCACACTGTGACATTAATTGATACACCCGAGATTCGCGGCATGATAAACAAGGTGGCTTATATGGTTGCCGTAGAGGATGCATGAGATGCGACTGAATACGATAAAGCCGAAAGAGGATTCCAAGCCGGTGGCAAAAAGAGCAGGTCGTGGTATGGGATCCGGGTTGGGCAAGACCGGTGGCCGCGGACACAAAGGCCAGAAAGCCAGGGCGGGCGGTTTCCACAAGGTGGGTTTTGAGGGTGGTCAAATGCCCTTGCAGCGCCGTTTGCCCAAGTTGGGTTTTCACTCCCAATTGTCTGAGGTCACCGGAGAAATACGCCTGAATGAGCTGGCGAAAGTTGAAGCTGACATTATCGATCTGGCCGCATTGAAAGCTGCCAATCTTCTGGCAAAGCATATTATCCACGTTAAAGTGATTTGCTCCGGCAAACTGGAGAAGGCTGTCACAATCAAGGGACTGGGAGTTACCAAGGGTGCGCGTGCAGCAATTGAAGCTGCAGGCGGCAAGGTGGTAGAAGAATAAATGTCAGTTGCTAATCCGGTAATCCCGGGAGGTTTGGCAGGACTCAGCAAGCTCAAGGAGCTGCGCCAACGCCTGCTGTTTGTGTTGATTGCATTGTTTGTATTCAGGATAACAACGCATATTCCGGTACCCGGCATAAATGCCCAGGCACTGATGGATATGTTTAACCGGCAGAGTGGCACGATCCTGGATATGTTTAACATGTTTTCAGGCGGGGCATTGCAACGATTGTCTGTAGTTGCGCTCGGGATCATGCCGTATATTTCGGCGTCGATTATTATGCAGTTGCTGTCTTTCATTGATCCGAAATTGAAGCAACTGCGCAAGGAAGGCGAGATGGGCCGTCGCAAGATTACGCAGTACACCCGCTACGGCACGGTATTACTGGCAACCTTTCAGGCATTCGGTGTTGCTATTGCACTGGAGGGACAGAATGTCGTTTTAAATGCGGGCCTGAGTTTCAGGATTACGACAGTGGTGTCGCTGGTCACCGGGACCATGTTTTTAATGTGGCTGGGTGAACAGATTACCGAACGCGGTGTGGGTAACGGAATTTCGATGATTATTTTTGCCGGTATTGTGGCCGGTCTGCCGGCTGCGATTGGTGGTACGCTGGAATTATCACGTACCGGAGAGCTGCATCTTCTGGCCGTCATCGGCCTGTTTGCTCTGGCCGTGGTGGTAACGGGTTTTGTGGTGTTTGTAGAGCGCGGGCAGCGGCGTATCACTATAAATTATGCCAAGCGGCAGGTGGGAAGAAAAATGTATGCAGGGCAGTCCAGTCATTTGCCCTTGAAACTGAATATGTCTGGTGTCATACCACCGATATTTGCTTCCAGCATTATTTTATTCCCGGCCACGTTGGGCAGCTGGTTTGGGCAAAGTGAAGGGATGCAATGGCTGCAAAATCTGGTGGCAGGTATGTCACCAGGCCAGCCGCTCTATGTAATGATGTATGCCGCATTCATAGTGTTCTTCTGTTTTTTTTATACGGCGATAGTTTTTGATCCCCGCGAAACAGCAGAAAATCTGAAGAAATCCGGTGCTTTCGTGCCGGGCATGCGGCCAGGTGAACAGACAGCGTTGTATCTGGACAGTGTACTGACTAAATTGACGGCGGCAGGTGCGATATATATTACCGGCGTCTGCCTGTTGCCGGAATTTTTGATTTTGCAATATAACGTGCCTTTCTATTTTGGCGGCACATCATTGTTGATTATCGTTGTTGTGGTAATGGATTTTATGTCACAGGTGCAGGCCCATTTGATGTCACATCAATATGAAGGATTGTTGAAAAAGGCCAACCTGAAAGGTCACGGCAGGCGCTAGGGTAAACCCGCGAATATGCCGGACAGGAATTTGGAGAGCAATTATGAAAGTTAGAGCTTCAGTTAAAAAAATGTGCCGTAATTGCCGCATCATCCGGCGCCGGGGTGCTGTGCGCGTGATTTGCTCTGATCCACGGCATAAACAACGTCAAGGCTGATCACAGCCCGTATTATTGGAGAAATATAAAGATGGCCCGTATCGCAGGTGTAAATATACCGGACAACAAGCATTTGAATATTGCACTGACCTATATCTATGGCATCGGGCATGCCCGTGCCCTGAATATTTGCAGTACAGTTGGTCTACAACCACAGACCAAAGTCCGGGAACTGACTGAGGGCGATCTGGATAAATTAAGGACAGCTGTTGGTGAATTCAGTCTGGAAGGCGATCTGCGGCGTGAAGTTTCAATGAACATCAAACGTTTGATGGATCTCGGTACTTACCGCGGCATACGCCACAGGAAAGGGTTGCCGGTCCGTGGTCAGCGTACACAAACCAATGCCAGAACCCGAAAGGGTCCAAGGCGCAGTGTAAAAAAATAGGGTGATAACAGGTTAAGACTATGGCAAAAGTAACCAGCCGTAAAAAGCGTGTAAAAAGAACTGTCATTGACGGCGTGGCACATATACACGCCTCATTTAACAACACCATTGTCACGATCACCGATCGTCAGGGGAATTCACTGGCATGGGCAACATCCGGTGGCAGCGGTTTTCGCGGTTCACGCAAAAGTACACCATTTGCTGCACAGGTGGCTTCACAGAAAGCCGGAGAAGCGGCAAAGGAATTTGGTCTTAAAAACTTGGAAGTGTTGATCAAGGGGCCAGGACCGGGCCGTGAATCTGCTGTACGCGCATTGAATGCAGTGGGTTACAAGATCACCAATATCACTGATGTGACACCTGTCCCACACAATGGTTGTCGCCCGCCTAAAAAGCGGCGCGTATAAGACTGGAGCTTAGTTATGGCACGTTATTTAGGACCAAAATGTAAACTCAGCCGGCGTGAGGGCACCGATCTTTTATTAAAGAGCAGGGCACGTCCGCTTGAATCAAAATGCCAGATCGACAAAATCCCCGGCGAAGCAGCAGGCAAGACCAAGCGTCTTTCCAACTATGGTTTGCAGTTGCGTGAAAAACAGAAACTGCGCCGTATTTATGGCATTCTGGAACGGCAGTTTCGTAAATATTACTTTGAAGCCGCACGTATCAAGGGGTCGACAGGTGAGAACCTGTTAAAATTGCTTGAGTGCCGTCTTGATAATGTTGTTTACCGTATGGGTTTTGGCACCACCAGGAATGAAGCCAGACAACTGGTCAGCCACAAGGCGATCCAGGTAAATGGCAAGGTTGTTAATATACCTTCGTATCAGGTCAAACCATCTGACACAATAACGATAAGAGAAAAAAGCAAAAAGCAGGTTCGGATTCAGGACGCATTGAACATTGCGGAACAATTTGGTTTTCCTGACTGGGTAGATGTTAATACAAAGAAAATGGAGGGCGTATTTAAATCCGTTCCGGAACGCAGTGAGTTACCTCCGGACCTCAATGAACAACTCGTAGTTGAGCTTTACTCCAAGTAAGCTTAAGGAGGAACATGACGCATGACTGTCGCATTTAATGAATTATTAAAACCCCGGCGGGTTGAAGTCGACCCGATCAATGAATTCTGCGCGAAAATTACCATTGAGCCTCTGGATCGTGGATTCGGACATACGCTTGGTAACGCATTGCGCCGTGTATTACTTTCATCCATGCCGGGTTGTGCCGTTGTTGAGGCAGAGATACTGAATGTTCTCCATGAATATACAACCATTGAAGGCGTGCAGGAGGATGTCACCGATATCCTGCTCAACCTCAAGGGTCTGGCTATTCGTATGCATGCCAAGGATGAAGCTGTGCTGGCGCTCAGAAAAAGCGGACCGGGTGAAGTCAGGGCCAGTGATATTACCGTTGATCATGATGTCGAGATCGCCAACCCCGACCATCTTATTGCCAACCTGACCAAATCAGGTGAACTGAACATGACCATGAAAATCGTACGTGGCCGTGGTTACCAGCCCGTGATCGTGGGTAGCAGTGAAGAGGACCAGGCCATAGGCCGTCTGAAACTTGATGCCTCTTTCAGCCCGATCCGGCGAGTTTCGTATGAAGTACAGAGTGCCCGTGTTGAACAGCGTACCAACCTGGACAAACTGGTGCTTGAAATCGAAACCAATGGCACTATTGATCCGGAAGATGCCGTACGGGAAGCAGCAAGGATAATGCGCAGTCAGTTAGCAGTATTTGTTGATCTGGAAGCTGAAGAAGCAGAAGTTGCCGCCATCAGCCATGAACCGGATGTCGATCCGATACTGCTCAGACCGGTAGATGACCTGGAACTCACAGTACGTTCGGCAAATTGTCTCAAGGCCGAGAGTATATATTACATTGGTGATCTGATTCAGCGGACCGAGGTAGAGTTATTAAAGACCCCTAATCTCGGCAAGAAGTCACTCACCGAGATCAAGGATGTACTGGCATCACGCGGGTTGTCCCTGGGTATGCGCCTTGAAAACTGGCCACCGGCTGGACTTTATGAAAATAAAGATACCGTAGTATCCGCCTAATAGTAACAAGAGAGATTTTTTATGCGTCATCGTCAAAGTGGTAGAAAACTGAATCGCAACAGCAGTCACCGAAATGCCATGTTTCGTAACATGGCGGTGTCGCTCATGCATCATGAAATGATCAGAACGACACTGCCCAAGGCCAAGGAGCTACGCCGCGTTGCCGAACCCCTGATCACCATAGCCAAGAGTGATTCCGTTGCGAAGCGCCGTCTGGCCTTCTCACGGTTGCGGGATCGTGATGCGGTGACCAAACTGTTCAATGAATTGGGACCACGTTACAAGAACCGTCCCGGTGGCTATCTGCGTATATTGAAATGTGGTTTCCGTCCGGGTGACAAGGCCCCGATGGCCATCGTGGAATTGATAGACAGAAAATCAGATACAGCGGAAGAAAACAAAAAGACCGCGGATGCGGCATAAATAATAATAATATCTATATAGTACCGGGCATAGCCCGGTTTTTGTTTTTTCTGGTGGCAGAAATTGCGCCTATACTTCGTTGCGACACTTTCTCCGTTGCTCACTTATTTTCATATAAACTCCGCTACTCGAAAGTACCGCGCCTCGTCTTGACGCAATTTCTGCTCACCAGAATCAGTTAATATAACCTTGCACTTTTTACTTTCAACTCTACACTGTCTTTATGATAGTCCTCTTCACAGACTATGGTTTACAGGGGCCCTATATCGGCCAGATCGAGGCAGTCCTGTGCCATGAATCCTCCAAGTCGACAGTGATTAACCTGTTTACGGATTTACCCAGACAAAATCCAAAGGCTGCAGCCTATCTGCTTGCTGCTTATGCAACCGAATTCCCACCAGGCTCTATCTTCTTCTGTGTCGTGGATCCCGGCGTTGGCAGCTTTGAGGATAATCCGGTAGTGATGAGAATTGATAATCGCTGGTTTATCGGGCCGGACAATGGTGTATTTGATATTCTGGTGCGCCGGTCGGAAAAAACTGAATGCTGGAAAATCCATTGGCGGCCGGAAAAGCTATCGTCGAGTTTCCATGGCCGCGATCTCTACGCCCCGGTCTGCGCCATGATCTCTAATGGTATCGATATCCCGGGTGAAAAAATCCAATGGCAGGACCAGCACCAATGGCCGGATGAATTGAATGAGATTATTTATATCGATGCATTTGGCAATTGTATGACGGGGATTACTGCATCCAGTAAAAACAAAAATGCAATACTGCATATATCCGGCAAGGAATTGAATTATGCGAAAACATTTTCTGCAATGGCTGAAGGGGATGCATTCTGGTATGAAAATTCGAATGGCCTGGTGGAGATTGCAGTTAATAAAGGTAGTGCAGAAAAACTATTAAAATTGTCTATTGGTTCTACTATTGAGGTAAAAGCATAGCGTTCTCTATTAGGGACATTTGAAATTGGTTATGTGCCTAGCAATTTTCCCCTGAATATAAAGAATACCCCACCGGGGATGCACCGGGCATACTAGGCAGGTCATAAACAGGTTATTGCAGGGCAATAATAAATCGGTGATTATAATTGCCTGCAGAGAGTCTCAAGAAAAGAGTATACGAAGAAATAAAATATCATTTAAAGGTGAATAGAAATAAGCGGATTTTTAATCTGTTTTTAATTTATTAATTAATAATTCATTGACCTGTTCCGGGTTGGCCTTGCCCTGCGATTTTTTCATGATCTGGCCGACGAAGTAACCAATCAGCTTGCCCTGTTTCTCCGGCGTACTGTTTTGGTATTGTTCAACCTGTGCCGGGCTTTCTACTATAACTTCATCTACTAGTTTTTCTATGGCCCCGGCGTCAGTTACCTGCCTCAATCCTTTCTTCTCGATGATTGTACCTGCATCACCTTCGCCGTCCCACATAGCTTCAAATATCTCTTTGGCAATTTTGCTGGAAATAGTGTTGTCCTTGATACGCAAAATCAACCCGCCAAGCATTTCCGGTGTGACTGGACTCTCCATAATGTCCCTGTTTTCACGGTTCAATACAGCGGAGAGATCACCCATGATCCAGTTTGCACAGAGCTTGGCCTCACCATCTGCTGATTGAATTGCCTTTTCAAAATAGGCGGCCATGTCCTTGTTGGCAGTAAGGATTTCACTGTCATACTCAGACAGACGATATTCATCCATGAATCGCTGTTTTTTCGCATCTGGTAATTCAGGTAGTGTTGACCGGATACGTTCAATAGTTTCTTTATCTATCTCAACAGGCAGCAAATCGGGGTCGGGAAAGTAACGATAATCGTTGGCTTCTTCCTTGCTGCGCATAGAGCGGGTTTCATTTTTATTCGGATCGTATAGCCGGGTTTCCTGAATCACTTTGCCGCCGGATTCAAGAATATCGATCTGACGTTCAACTTCATGGTTAATGGCGAGTTCAACAAATTTAAAAGAGTTCAGATTCTTCAATTCTGAACGGGTTCCGAATTCCTTCTGACCTTTGGGCCTGATAGACACATTCGCATCACAGCGGAAGGAGCCCTCCTGCATGTTACCGTCACAGATTTCGAGATAGCGCACGATGGAATGGATCTTTTTCATATAGGCAACTGCTTCTTTCGCCGAACGCATGTCGGGTTCTGAGACAATCTCGATTAATGGCGTGCCGGCACGGTTCAGATCAATTCCGGTAAAATTGCCAAAACCTTCATGTACTGACTTGCCAGCATCTTCTTCCAGGTGCGCACGGGTAATACCGATGGTTTTTGTGGAGCCATCTTCAAGCTTTATATCAATTCGTCCCTTGCTGACGATAGGGTGTTCATACTGGCTGATCTGGTAGCCCTTGGGCAGATCCGGATAGAAATAGTTCTTGCGTGCAAAAACCGAGCGCGAAGGTATTTCTGCATTGACCGCCAGGCCAAACCGGATTGCCATCTCTACAACTTTGGCATTGAGTACCGGAAGTACACCGGGCAATCCCAGATCGACTGCACAGGCCTGTACATTGGCCTCTGCACCATACACCGTCGCCGCACCAGAGAATATCTTGCTCCGTGTTGCAAGTTGCGCGTGTATTTCAAGACCGATAACAGTTTCCCATTCCATGTTCAATCAAATCCTGCCGGTGCCAGCTTGTGCCAGTGGGTTACCTGCTGGAATCTATGGGCAATATTCAGCAAACGTGGTTCTGCGAAATAGTTACCGATAACCTGCATACCCACCGGGAGTCCACCCAGCATACCTGCCGGTATGGAAATCGCAGGCAGGCCAGCCAGGTTTACGGAAACCGTATAAATATCCGACAGGTACATGGTGATGGGATCATCCAGCAGTTCATTGATCCTGAATGCCGGGCCGGGTGCTGTTGGACCGATAATAACGTCTACTTTTGACAAGGCCTGCCTGAATTCATCCCGGATCAACCGGCGTATCTTCTGTGCCTTAAGGTAATAGGCATCGTAATATCCGGCAGACAATACATAGGTGCCGATCATGATCCGGCGTTTCACCTCACGGCCAAAACCTTCACCACGGGAGCGGCAATACAGATCAGATAAATCTTCGGGATCATTACAACGGTAGCCAAATCGCACACCATCGAAGCGGGCGAGATTGGATGAACACTCGGCCGGTGCAACAACATAATAAACGGGAATGGATAATTTCGAACCAGGCAGACTGATCTCTTTCACATTCGCGCCGAGTTTTTCCAGTTCTTTCACACCTTCATGGATAATCCGGCCGATGTCGGGATTCAACTGCTCATCAAAATATTCCTTTGGCAATCCTATCTTTAGGCCTGCAATACTGTTATTGAGATGTTGTGTGTAATCTTCTACTGGATTTTCTGCTGATGTGGAATCACGTTCATCAAACCCGGCGATCGCATTCATGATTAATGCGGCATCTTCCGCTGTTCGCGTCATTGGTCCGCCCTGGTCCAGGCTTGAGGCAAAGGCAATCATGCCATAACGTGAGATTCTTCCGTACGTTGGTTTCAATCCGGTAATACCACATAGAGAAGCAGGTTGCCGTATGGAGCCACCGGTATCAGTACCGGTGGCAACCGGAACAAGGCGCGCGGCAACTGCAGCAGCTGATCCGCCGGAAGAACCGCCAGGAACACGATCCATGTCCCAGGGATTCAATACCGGGCCATAAAAACTCGTTTCGTTGGATGAACCCATGGCAAATTCATCCATGTTGGTTTTGCCGATCATCACCATTCCTGCATTATTCAATTTTTCTACAACCGTGGCATCGTATGGTGCAATAAAGTTATCCAGCATCTTCGATCCACAAGAGGTCTTTACGCCGTCTGTGCAGAAGATGTCTTTTTGTGCGATTGGGATACCGGTGAGTGGACCGGCATTTCCCTGGTTGATTTTTTCATCGGCAAGTTTTGCCTGCAGCAGTGCATGTTCAGGTGTGATACTGATAAAGCAATTCAGCTTTTGATTGATATTGGTACAGCGCTCAAGCACAAGACGAGTCAGTTCCACGCTGCTTATATCACGATGTTGTAATACCTGTACCAGTTCGGCAATATTTTTTTTGTGCATGAACAGAAGATTTTTCCGTTTACAAACCAGTTTGGTATTATTCTATGACCTTGGGCACAAGGTAATGGCCATTCTTCACGGCAGGCGCAACCTGCTGAAAGTGATCTTTTTGATTGTTTTCTGTAATTTCATCCGGTCTCAATCGTGCGGGGATTTCCAAGGGATGTGCCATGGCCTCAATTTCCCCTGTTTCGACCTGATCCATCTGTTCTACAAGATCAAGAATATTGGACAGATCCCGGGTATAATTCGAAACGTCATGTTCGGCAATTGCAAGCCGTGCCAGCCAGGCAATTTTATCAATATCGGATTTATGAAGTAACATAAAACCCCGTAATTATTCTTTAAAATTAACAATTTACCATATACCAGCACTTGTCCAAAGGCATCTTGATAACTACATTTACAGTATTAGGTATAATTATTCCTGCAGCCGCTTGATATTAACTGGAAAAATCCCTATCTTGGTATGATTTTACCGGGTAATTGTGATAAAAAGCGACCGAAACTGTGCTGGCAAATCTCTGGCCGGATAATGACTTGATTTCACCTACAGGTGTTTGCATCATCACTACAACTTAAAAGTAAGACCATTAATGTTTAATACGATACGCGGTTTATTTTCAAATGATCTCTCCATTGATCTCGGCACTGCCAACACCCTGATTTATGTAAGAGGCAAGGGCATAGTACTTAACGAACCTTCGGTTGTCGCTATCCGCAAGGATGGCGACAGTCTGAATGCCAAATCCATACGTGCGGTTGGCCACGAAGCAAAGCGTATGTTGGGACGGACACCAGGACACATTATAGCTATTCGTCCATTGAAAGATGGCGTTATTGCTGATTTCACTGTAACGGAAAAGATGTTGCAACATTTTATCCGCCAGGTACATGGCTCAACTTTATTCAAACCCAGTCCAAGAGTACTCGTTGCTGTTCCATGCGGGTCGACGCAGGTTGAGCGGCGTGCCATTCGTGAATCCGCGGCCGGGGCGGGTGCGAGGACAGTGCATCTGATAGAGGAACCTATGGCGGCTGCTATCGGTGCCGGTATGCCGGTGAGTGATGCGCGTGGTTCCATGGTACTGGATATAGGTGGCGGTACTACCGAGGTCGCTGTCATTTCACTTAACGGAATTGTCTATTCCGATTCTGTACGTATTGGTGGCGACCGGTTTGACGAGGCCATCATAAATTATGTCCGGCGCAACTATGGCAGTTTGATTGGTGATGCAACTGCCGAACGCGTCAAACATGAGATTGGCTGTGCCTATCCCGGCAATGAAGTCAGGGAAATAGAAGTGCGCGGGCGCAATCTTGCTGAAGGTATACCGCGCAGCTTTACCCTGAACAGTAATGAAATACTGGAAGCATTGCAGGAACCACTGGCTGGTATAGTCGGCGCAGTAAAGAATGCACTGGAAAAAACTCCGCCGGAACTGGGATCCGATGTGGCCGAGAGAGGCATGGTATTGACCGGTGGCGGGGCATTATTGAGAGATTTGGATCGTTTATTGATGGAGGAAACAGGTTTGCCTGTGATCGTTGCCGAAGACCCGCTGACCTGTGTTGCACGTGGAGGTGGCCGTTATCTTGAAATGATAGATGAATATGGTACCGATATACTGGTAGTTGAATAACCCGCTGTTTTTATAAAAACAGGAGGTAGATCATTAATACACTGTTTTTAAAGGGTCCCTCAGCCAATGTAAAAGTGGTTGTGTTTATATTGGCTTCAATAATACTGATGACTGTCGATCATCGTCACAGTCATCTTGAATCTGTTCGTTCGGCGCTTTCTGTACTTGTTTATCCCCTGCAATATCTTGTAAATACTCCTTTCATGGTGACACGCTGGGCCAAGGATTCATTTGTCACACATGAATCATTACTGAGTGAAAATGAGCGATTGCGTAAAGAACAATTATTGTTAAGTTCAAAACTGCAAAAATATGAAATCCTGGAGACGGAAAATGAACGTTTACGCAGACTGCTTGAATCCTCATTCAAGCTTGGCGACAAGGTTGTTATTGCCGAATTGCTTGCGGTCAATATGCAACCATTCCGTCATACAGTAGTCATCAACAAGGGCAAACGTGAAGGGGCTTATGATGGACAACCTATTGTTGATGCAAACGGGATCATGGGCCAGATAGTCCATGTCGGGCCATTCAGCAGCACGGTTTTATTGATTACTGATCCGACTCACGCCATACCCGTGCAGATCAACCGGAATGGTTTGCGCGCTATCGCCGTGGGCACTGGTCTGAGCCAGAGCCTGCAGCTGGAATATTTACCCAATAATGCAGACATTGAAAAAGGGGATTTGATTGTGTCTTCGGGGCTGGGCAGCCGTTTTCCGCCTGGATATCCGGTAGGTGTAGTAATAGATATCATGCTCGACCCTGCCGAACCTTTTGCCAAGGTCAAGGTTGCGCCCAGTGCCAAACTGGAACAGATCCGGGAAGTATTACTGGTATGGCCGAATGATTATGTCAGGATTGGTTTTTACAGCAGTGATTATGCGGTGAACCAATGAATACAGAAAAACAACACGGTGGCGGGGTTATTTTTTTCAGTTTTATCGTGGCATTGATGTTAACTGCCATGCCGTTGCCTGAATGGGCGATTAACTGGCGCCCGGCGTGGGTTGCCATGGTATTGATCTATTGGTGTATGGCATTGCCACACCGGGTGGGTATCGGGGTTGGCTGGTTGTTGGGTATATTCCTAGACGTATTGCAAGGGACCCTCCTCGGTCAAAATGCAATTGGTCTTGCCATTCTTGCGTTCCTTACACTGAAATCACATCAACGCGTCAGAATGTACCCGCTGGTACAGCAAGCACTGGTGATTTGTCTTTTTGTTGTTGTTTATCAATTACTGTCATTGTGGGTACGTGGCATCATGGGCATACCACCCAGGTCATGGACTTACTGGATGCCTGCCTTCACCAGTATGGTATTGTGGCCCTGGTTATTTATCATTCTACGGGATTTACGCCGCCGCTATCATGTGTCCTGAACCCGGACATGTCGCTCAAATTTTATTTCAAAGACAATATTGAAGAATCCCGTTTGATAAAACGGCGGATAATTATTGCAGCCAGTATCGTAATTTTGTTGATGGGCCTGTTGTTGCTGCGACTGGTTAATCTGCAAATGATCAAACATGAACATTTTATTACCCTGTCGCAGAATAACCGGGTCAAGGTGTTACCTATTCCTCCTATCCGGGGCCTGATTTACAGCCGGGACGATATCTTGCTGGCTGAAAACCAGCCTGCCTTCAGTCTGGAGATCATCCCGGAACAGGTAGAAAACATGGATGATGTCATCAAGGCATTGGCAAGGATTGTTTCAATTCAGGATGAAGATACAAGGCGATTTTATAAATTGTTAAAAGAAAAACGCCGGCATGACAGTGTGCCATTACGCTATAACCTGGACGAGATTGAAGTGGCAAATTTCGCGGTCAATAATCATTTATTCCCCGGGGTTGAAGTCGTCGCGCGTCCATATCGCCGTTATCCACTGAAAGATATCACCTCACATGTTATTGGTTATGTAGGCAGGATCGATGATAACGACATGGCACAACTGGATAACTCCAATTATCTGGGTATAACCCATATCGGTAAATTAGGCATAGAAAAGACTTATGAAGAACTGCTGCATGGACGTGTCGGTCATCAGCAGGTGGAGGTTAATGCGCAAGGGAGAATTATCCGTGTGCTGGAACGTACTGCACCCGAGCCAGGCAAGAATATATACCTGTCACTGGATGTTTCACTACAAAAAGTTGCAGTAGAGGCCTTAAAAGACAAGAAGGGAGCCATTGTTGCTGTTGATCCAGCCAATGGAGACGTCCTCGCACTGGTGAGTTCGCCGGGCTATGATCCGAATCCTTTTGTTAATGGTATAGATGCAAAGTCTTACCAGGCTCTGCTCGAATCAAAATCAACTCCGTTGATCAACCGGGCTGTACAGGGCAAATATCCGCCCGGTTCGGTCATCAAACCCTTCCTCGGTGCAGTTGCACTTGCCTATGGTGTACGCACAAAAGATGAAACAACCTGGTGTCCTGGTTGGTATGCTCTGAAAGGTCACGAACACCGTTACAGGGATTGGAAAAGGGGAGGTCATGGGCACGTCAATCTCAATACTGCCATCGTGCAATCATGTGATGTTTACTACTATTCCCTGGCCAACGATCTGGGGATTAATCGATTATATGACGGACTGGCGAACTTTGGTTTCGGTGAGAAAACCGGTATTGATATCAGCGGCGAAAGCACCGGTCTGGTGCCATCAGTAGAATGGAAACGCAGGGTCTACAACCAACCCTGGTATCAGGGAGAGACTCTGATTGCCGGGATAGGGCAGGGTGCTGTTTTGACAACGCCTGTACAGCTGGCTGTGGCAACCGCCGCCGTCGCCAGTCAAGGCAAAATTGTATCACCACATCTTGCTTATGAAGCAAGAGACCCTATAACCAATCAGGTACAAATTCTGGAACACGCTCATTCACATCAGGTGGCTTTTCAGGATCCAGGGATATGGAAATTTATAATTGAGGCCATGACAGATGTTGTACATGGGGCATATGGTACGGCGCGCAGAAGTGGCATGGATGCAAAATATAAATTTGCCGGAAAAACAGGTACAGCCCAGGTTATCGGTATTGACCAGAATGAAGCATATAAAAAGGAAGACATTGCAGAGGAATTTCAGGATCACGCATTATTCATTGCCTTTGCGCCGGTTGACTCACCGAAAATTGCAGTGGCGATTATAGTGGAGAATGGCGGCAGCGGTTCTGGCGCTGCTGCACCGATAGCCAGAATTTTGTTCGACCATTATCTGTTGGGTCTGCAACCTGTGTCTGAAGTAAAGGAAAATAACACATAATATGGAACAAAAATCACTGGCACAACGGCTGCATATAGATATCCCGCTGTTATTCGGGCTAGTGTTACTTTGTGGCATGGGTCTAATCATACTCTATAGTGCTGGAGGCCAGGACATAGACATCGTGATTCGCCAAGGCGTCCGCATGTTTCTTGCAATTATGTTGATGTTCGCAGTTGCGCAACTGACACCCACGCAGATGGAACGCTGGTCTTTATGGGTTTATCTGGGCGGGGTGATATTACTCATAGTGGTATTGTACATCGGCCATATCAGTAAAGGTGCACAACGCTGGATCGATATTGGTCTGGTTCGTTTCCAGCCTTCGGAAATCATGAAACTGGCCGTCCCGATGGCCGTGGCCTGGTTTCTTGCCAGTAGCAACCTGCCGGTAAAAATCGGGCGTGTGGTCATTGCCTGCGTAATGATTATGGTGCCGGTTGTCCTCATTGCAAAACAACCGGATCTCGGGACGGCCTTGCTCGTTGCCATCGCAGGACTGTCCATATTATTCATAGCAGGAATCAGCTGGCGTCTGATTACAGCCCTGTTCATGTTAGCGGCTGCAGCAGCACCGCTATTATGGCATTTCATGCATGATTACCAGAGACGCAGATTGTTGATGTTTCTCGATCCTGAACAGGATCCACTCGGTTCCGGATACCACATCATCCAGTCACAGATCGCTATAGGGTCTGGTGGTATTTATGGCAAGGGCTGGTTGAATGGCACGCAATCACATCTTGAATTTTTGCCGGAACGATCCACGGATTTTATCTTTGCCGTTTATTCGGAAGAATTCGGATTAATGGGGGCGATACTTTTAATTTCAATCTATCTTTTCGTAATCAGCCGGGGCCTGACTATAGCTGTGTCTGCCCAGCAGACCTACGGAAAATTACTCGCTGCGGGAATAATTCTTACTTTTTCTGTCTATGTATTTGTGAATATCGGAATGGCCATAGGTCAGCTCCCTGTTGTTGGCGTCCCCTTGCCATTGATTAGCCAGGGCGGCACATCCATTGTTACATTAATGTTAGCATTCGGCATTTTGATGTCCATCAATACACATCGCAGGATGTTGTCAGAGTAAACAACCGGATTAACCATGCAAAAAATTATCAAACTAACAGTACTTGCCGTAATGATTAATTCGGGGAATGCAGGCGCCCAATTGCTGGATCAAAAAGAGATTAGTAATTTTATTGATCATATGGTCTCTACTCATCAGTATAACCGCGCTGAACTGGAAGCTGTTTTCAAAAGGACCAATAAATCTGAAAGGGTACTGGCGGCAATCTCAAAACCGGCTGAGGCATTACCCTGGTATAAATATCGTCCCATCTTCATACAACAGAACCGTATCGAGCAGGGACTGGCCTTTTGGGTAAGGCACCAGGACTTATTGGCGCGTGCAGAGAAGGAATATGGTGTGCCGGCACAGATCATCGTCGCCATCATTGGTGTCGAAACCATGTACGGGACGAATACAGGGAAAGACAGGGTGATGGACGCACTGGCAACTTTGGCCTTTCATTATCCAATACGGGCCGCTTTTTTTCGCAGTGAGCTGGAGCATTTTCTCTTGCTCGCCAGAGAGCAGAACATTGATCCTTTGTCTCTGAACGGTTCATATGCCGGAGCAATGGGCATGCCGCAGTTTATATCCAGCAGTTACAGGCATTATGCGGTGGATTTCGACAGGGATGGCAAGATCGATATCTGGAATAATCCGGCGGATGCGATAGGCAGTGTGGCTAATTATTTCTGTCAACATGGCTGGACATTGGGCCAGAAGGTCGTGGTGCCAGGCAGTGTCACAGGTGACAAATATACCCAGACATTAACTGATGATTTAAAGCCAGGCATCAACGCAGGTATGCTTTATTCCTATGGAATTGAGATAAATGAGAAAATACCGCCGGGAGTCAACGTCAAGGTATTAAGTCTGGAAGGGCCTGATGGCGAGGAGATATGGATCTGTTTAAATAATTTTTATGTGATAACCCGCTATAATCGCAGTCCGTTGTATGCCATGGCCGTCTATCAGCTTTCAGAAGAAATACTTGGGAAATACGGTAATAATGTTGCACATCTTAAATAATAAAATGAATCAGGCAAGTCCGTACTGTAGAATCTCATTACTTGTTGTGATTTGTATCTTATCAGCTGCATGTGCTATCACAGGTGTAGATCGTGACAGTCCTCCATCAAGAACGGTCGATGTAACTTCAATCCCCGATGCAGTGCCCAGAGATGAACCGCGCAGCCAGTATGGCAATCCATCTTCCTATGAGGTATTTGGCCATCGTTATTATGTCATGGAGAACAGCAAGGGCTACGTTGAGCGTGGTATTGCCTCGTGGTATGGTACAAAATTTCATGGCAAACGTACTTCCAGTGGAGAATCCTATGACATGTACGCTATGACTGCCGCACACAAGACATTACCACTGCCGGCCTATGTGGAAGTCACCAATCTTGAAAACAGGAGAACCGTCATCTTAAGGGTGAATGACCGTGGACCTTTCCATGATAACAGAATCATCGATCTGTCCTATACTGCCGCAGTAAAACTGGGTATTGTGGCGAAAGGTACGGGCCTGGTGGAAGTACGTGCCATTGCCTCAACGAAGAATTATGCAGGAGCGAAGAACACTGATCCGTCGTTCAGAACAGTATCAACCGGCCAACAGGGCCTGCCTTTCTATATACAGGTAGGAGCATTTTCAGATTTGTTAAACGCAGAAAAATTGCGTGTCAGAGTGAGTGTTGTTGGTGTTGATCTGGTGCAAATCAATCAGGCAGCAGTTGCAGGAAAAACTTTGTATCGTGTGAGGATTGGTCCTCTTGCCAGTGTTGAAAATGCAGATCAGATAGTCAACCAGTTGGTACAGATAGGTATACAGGACCATCATATTGTCACTGATTAATAACATTCTATCTCTGACTAACTACAGTTTTACTGAAACATCCCGGAAAATAATTTAATAATCATGCAAATTAATAAATTTATTATCATTTTTTTACAGATTGTGTTTTGTCATTCATTGTACGCGGGGGCTGTTATTGTGCCGGCACCACCAGTTATAAAGGCCTCCAGTTACCTGATTATGGATTTTAACAGTGGCCAGATACTGGCCGCAGAAAATATTGACAATCAGTTGCCACCTGCAAGTCTCACGAAAATCATGACAGCCTATGTTGCAGGCCACGAACTGGACGAGAATCATATCACGCTTGATGACAAGGTAACCGTGAGTGAAAAGGCATGGCGCATGACCGGTTCCAGGATGTTCATCGAGGTAAACAAGCAGGTCACGGTGAGGGAATTACTGGAAGGGATCATCATTCAATCGGGTAACGATGCCAGTGTTGCCCTGGCGGAACATATCTCCGGCGATGAATCGGTGTTTGCAGGGTTGATGAACCAACATGCAAGGAGACTGGGCATGACGAACAGTCATTTTGTCGATGCAACCGGGCTGCCGGATGGACAGCATTACTCCAGTGCGCACGACATGGCGCTACTGGGTGCTGCACTGATCCGGGATTATCCGGATATCTATGAGATACACTCCCGTAAGGAATTTACCTTTAATGGTATTAAACAACTCAACCGCAACCGGCTGTTATGGCTGGACAATACAGTCGACGGCATAAAAACAGGGCATACGGAAAAAGCCGGCTATTGCCTGGTGGCCTCTGCACAGCGCGATGATATGAGATTGATCGCTGTGGTTATGGGAGCAGAAAGTGAGAAGGCACGAGCCAGTGCTGTACAGGCCCTGTTGAATTACGGATTCAGATTCTATGAGACCAGAAAACTGCACAGTGCCGGTGAAATCCTGACCACTGCTAGAATATGGAAAGGTACAATAGACAATATCGGGCTCGGACTGAAAGATGATCTCTACGTGACCATTCCCAGAGGTCAGTTTGACAAACTTGAGAAGAAATTTGAATTACCGGAAAGGATCATTGCGCCTGTTAAAGTGGATATCGAAACAGGCCACATGAAATTAATACTTGCTGGCAGGGAAGTCATGACCATCCCGTTGTATGCCAGAGAAACCGTTCCGGAAGGTGGTTTCTTCAAGCGCATGAAAGATAAAATCAAACTCATTATTGAATAATTTTATATGGGGAATGTTTATCTCAATGGCAAATACCTGCCACTGGAAGATGCGAAAATATCTGTTCTGGATCGCGGTTTTACTTTTGGCGATGGTGTCTATGAAGTTTTTCTGGTTTATCAAAGAAAGATATTCCGTCTTGCAGAACATCTGGAAAGACTGGATCGGAGTCTTGCCGGTATATATATGAAAAATCCCAGGACCAATGATGAATGGAAGCAGATATTAAAGGATCTGGTCGATGATAATCCTGCCGACAATCAATCGCTTTATCTGCAAATCACCAGAGGTGTGTCTGAACGCGATCATTCAATCGCTCTTGCGAAAGAGCCGACCATCTTCGCCATGAGCAAGGTGTTGCCGCAACGTAATTTGGTACATGGCATTAGTGCCATTACCTGTGAAGATATTCGCTGGAAACTTTGTGATATCAAGGCAATTACCCTGTTACCCAGCGTGTTATTGCGGCACCGGGCAATGCAGGCCGGTGCCACCGAGGCCATATTGTTCAAGGGTGATATCGTGACGGAGGGTGCCGCCAGCAATGTGTTTATCGTGAGTAATGGCGTAGTCAAAACCCCACCCAAGGACAGCAGCATACTGCCGGGAATCACCCGGGATCTGGTATTGGAATTGTTACAAAGGGAAGGTGTTCCATGCCGGGAAACCAGCATTACCAGAGAAGAACTCCGCAGCGCCGGTGAAATCTGGATCACCAGTTCGACCTGGGAAATAGTTCCTGTTATTAAACTGGATGAGCGTCCGGTGGGTGATGGTAATCCCGGAAAAGTCTGGGAAAAAGCGATGGAAATATACCAGAAGTTCAAGAGCAGTCCGGATTAATTCGACTATAGTATAATTTACCTTGTTTCCATCATCCCGGCGACACTATGGACCTTTATAAAGCATTTACCGTTGAGGCGGCGCATCATTTACCCAATCTGCCTGAAGGGCATAAATGCAGACGTTTACATGGTCATTCATTCCGCATAGAAATTCATGTGACCGGCACGGTGGATAAAAAACCGGGTTGGGTCATGGACTTTGCCGAGATCAGCCAATACTTCAAACCCCTGTTTGAACAACTTGATCATCATTATTTGAACGAAGTTCCCGGCCTGGAGAATCCCACCAGCGAAAATCTGGCGGTCTGGATCTGGCAAAGACTGAAACCGGCCTTGCCCCGGCTATCGTCCGTTGCCATACAAGAAACCTGTACCTCCGGTTGTGTGTACCGGGGGGAAGATTGAGCGCAGGATTATTATTCTATTGAGAGGTCATTCCCGTGAACAAAATCAACATTACTGAATTACTGGGAGATGGCATAGGCCCTGAATTACGTGAGTCAGTCTATGCGGTAGCAGAAGCCTTACCGCTGAATTTTAATTTTATTCCCTTTGATTTGTCACTGGAAAACCGCGAGAGCGGTGACCGGGACTTGTTTGACAAGGTCATTGCATCCATGCACTCGACCAAACTGGCGCTGAAGTATCCCACTGTCACCAAAACCGCAAGTCCGAATGCCATCATACGCAGGCGGTGCAATTTCAGTGTCATCCTGCGGCCGGTGATATCCATCAAAGGCATAAAATCTCATTTCACCGAAGAAGTGTTTTTATATATCGTCCGTATTGCTACCGGCGGAACCTATGATGATCCGGGCCGGCCCATCGGCAAGGACGCCGCGATCTCTATCAGGATCGTAGAACGTGATCCCTGCCGGCAGGCGGCCCGCTATGCTTTCGAGTTTGCGCGCAAGAAAAAACTCAGTGTCACATCGTCATCCAAGCATACCATCCAGCGCGCAACGGACGGGTTATTCGAATCAGTGGTGAGCGAAGTCCATGAACAGTACCCGGACATCGAACACCATGTCGAACTGTTCGACGCCTTGCTGGCTAAGATTATTCTCAAACCGGGAAAATACCAGGTGGTACTGGTGTTGAATGAGTATGGTGATTTTCTCTCGGACATGGCCAGTGGCTTGATTGGCAGTATCGGTACCGGTGCCAGCGGAAATTTCAGTTTCAGGGATGACGATAGCGTGGATATTGCGATGTTTGACCCCTCCGGCGGAACGGCGCCCGACATCGCCGGGCAGAACAAATGCAATCCCACTGCGATATTGCTCGCTTTGGGCATGTTGCTGGATCACATCGATCGTTATGATCTGGGGCACGAACTGAGAATGGCGATGCTTTCCTGTGTCGCGGAAGGGGTATGTACTGCAGATATCGGCGGCAGACTGGGTACCAGGGAATTTACCAGGGAAGTGATAGAAAGAATGAAGGGAAAATTCTGAAATGGATGACTGCAAACTGTTATCTGGGTATCTGTATTTATTGAAGAGTTATTTAATAAGCGTGGCCTGTCTCCAGTTGTTACTTGCTTCAATTAGTCTATTATGAGAAGTTCAATTTATGCGGCCTTATGCGCGATTCTTTTGTGTTTTGTTTTCGTGAATTGTTCAAAGCCAGAGGGTCAATCCGCGACGATTATTGGACGAGTAGAATATGTGGTTATGGAAGACGTGAGAATAAAAATCAAGGCGCGCATAGATACCGGCGCAGGAGTCTCATCGATCGATGCGAAGATTATTGAAATCAAACCAACTGCGGATGGGTCGGGAGAGCAGGTTATCTTTCAGATTAAAGATGACGATGGGAAAATAAAAACTATTGAGCGAACCATTGTTGAATGGGTGGAGATCAAGGGCAAGGGTACTACGCAAACGGTCAAGCGGCCAGTTGTGAGATTGGATTTCTGTTTAGGCGGAAGGCGTCTTGAGGGGAGAATCAACCTAGCGGACCGAACCATGTTCCTCTATCCCGTCCTTATAGGCCGAAACATTCTCAAAACCGGAGATTTCCTCATTGATCCTCGTAAGAAATTCATGAAGAAGCCCGGCTGTTGATTAAAGGGATGTACCCGTTTAATCCCTCGATTAATTCTCACCCAAGGTAATCTTTAGTTCCTGATCCCTTTACCGATCTTCATAAGATAAAGACTGAAGATAAACAGGATAACGATAAACAAGGTGATAATCGTAAAAGCAAACATGAGATCGACATCAGATACTCCAAGCAAACCGTAGCGGAAAGCATTCACCATATACAATATCGGGTTGAATTTTGAAACGGTTTGCCAGAATTCGGGCAGCAGGTTGATGGAATAGAATATCCCGCCGAGGTATATCAGTGGTGTCAGTATGAAGGTGGGGATGATGGAGATGTCATCGAATTTTCTTGCGAAGATGCCATTGATGAATCCGCCGAGTGAAAACAGGATCGAGGTCAGCAGCACGACTGCAATCACCACCCCCAGATGATGGATGCTGAGCCTGGTGAAAAACATGGCAACCAGCGTTACCACTAACCCCACCAATGCACCCCGCGCGACACCACCGGTTATGTAGCCACCCAGGATCACAAAATCGGGGATAGGGGCGACCAGCATTTCTTCAATGTGGCGCTGGAATTTCGCGCCAAAAAACGAAGAAACCACATTGGCATAACTGTTATTGATAATGGACATCATGATGAGACCCGGCGCTATAAATTCAATATAGGAAAAGCCGGACATCATCCCGATGCGCGGGCCTATCAGGTTGCCGAAGATCAGAAAATACAGTGCCATGCTGATAGCCGGAGGCAGGATGGTCTGGATCCAGATGCGTGTGAAGCGGGTGATCTCCTTGATGACGATCGTGCAGAATGCAGTCACGAAAAGATTACGGTTCATCGTGGTCATTGGGGATGATTGTTTTTACACAGCAGGCGCACGAACAGTTCTTCCAGGCGGTTGGCTTTGTTGCGCATGCTCTTCACCCGGATGTTGTTCCTGCCAAAGAATTCAAACAGGGTATTGAGGTCCTGTCCGTTGGTAATCTCGGCCTCCAGCGTGGTGTCATCTGTCTTGTGCAATTTGAATGGGCCCGCATCCGGTAACAGGGCAATCGGTTCAGTGAGATCAAAAATAAATGTTTCAATACTGAGTTTGCTCAGCAGGGATTTCATGGTGGTGTTTTCTATAATATTACCGTGATCGATGATGGCGATGTTCTTGCACAGCTTTTCCGCTTCCTCGAGATAGTGTGTGGTCAGGACGATGGTCGTGCCTTGCCGGTTAATCTCGGTGAGAAATTCCCACATGGACCGGCGCAACTCCACGTCCACCCCGGCGGTGGGTTCGTCGAGGATTAATAATTTCGGTTCATGCACCAGTGCCCGCGCGATCATCAGCCGGCGTTTGAGTCCACCGGAGAGGGTGCGTGAGGGGTCATTGCGTTTATCCCACAATCCCAGTTGCGTGAGGTATTTTTCCGCCCGCTTCCAGGCCTGTTTTCTGGGAATGCCGTAATATCCGGCCTGGTTCAACACAATCTCAAGGCAGGGTTCGAACTGGGAGAAGTTTATTTCCTGCGGCACGATGCCGATGAGGGATTTGGCCTCGATAATGTTTGTATCCAAATCATAGTCATAGACAAAGATCTTGCCATCCGTTTTGTTGACGAGCGAGGTGATGATGCCAATGGTGGTGGATTTACCGGCGCCATTCGGCCCCAGCAGGGCAAAGAAATCACCCTGGGAGACTTCCAGGTCGATGCCCTTCAGCGCATGCATGCCGTTGGCATAAATCTTTTTAAGATTTTGTATCCGTAACGCTTTCACAGCAGGATTATAATCAATTTAATGATCAAAAGACCGGGCAGGTAATAATAAGGAGGAAACTACAAGGCTTCTAGTGACTGGTTATTGCCGTGCATCTTTCAATTTCTGTTTCTGATCTTCATGTTTCTTTTTAAGTTCCTTGGCGAGTTCGCTGTCCCGTTTCAATACCAGCCTGAAATACTCTTTGGGTATCTTGATCAGGCGTGACTCATTTTCTGTGCGCGCAAAGGCATTACGCTTACCCTTGGTGTCCGGCATCAGCGATTGTTCACCAAAATAATCACCGGTTTTGAGGTGTGCCAGAATGACGATCTTGCCATCAATGTCCAGTGTAAATATCTCAACAGAACCTTCCAGAACCACATACATGGCATCGCCGGGTTGTGATTCCTTGAGGACAAAATCTCCCGGGCCCACCTTGACTACTTCGGTCCATTCATGGATGGTCAGCAATTCATCACGGTTGAGACTCTTGAACAGGCGGATTTTTATGATCAGGTCGCGCACTTCATCCGGTGGAAACGCCGGCATCACAGGCTTAGGTGGTGTGGCCTGGGGTTGAGGAGCGGGTTTGCTGCTTGCAACGTTAATCAGAGTGACATCTTCATCATCACTCAGACTGAAATCGTCACGCTTGATACTCAGCAGGACATATTTTTTATCTATGCGGAAAACCTTGGTTGGATAAACAGCCTTGATGGTGGCATTACGCCGACCCGTGCTGCCGGGCATCAGGGAACGTTCACCGAAAAAATCCCCGGCCCGCAGAGTTGCAATTGATATATCCCGGTTGCTGGATTCAGCGCGTATTAACACCTCCACCGTGCCTTCCAGAATGATATACATGCAGTCGCCAATCTCGGACTCACGGATAATGAGCTGTTTCGGCGCGTATTCCTTAATACCATTCTCCGGTGCATTCAGAATACCCTCCAGGAGATCATCATTCAGTGATCTGAAAATAGGTGTATTTTTGAGCAGTGATATATGTAACTGTAATCCATCCATATCCTAAATACCTTCAAAGGTTGCCGTATATTTTGAAGTAATTTTATTGTTGAAAACCCAGGCCATTGCATACGCAATTCTGATACAGGTCATAAAAATCGACTGACAAGCCTGATCATAGCGCTATTTCGCCTAATGTAAAAACCGGCAGGGCGTGAAATGCCATATTAATCACAATCCTGACAGTAATTGTGACTGGTTTATCACCTGAATAAACTTATCGGTTGTGTGATTCCAGGAGATAATCCAGCCACATTCTGGATAGTTTTTCCTGTACTGTGTTCTGACGCAGACGTGCATTAAGGTTGGGGAAATCCACACGGTCGAGCTCCTGATCCTGGTTATAGCATGAATAGACAAAGTATTCTTCGCCGGTATGCGGATCAACATGTTTGCACAGGCATTGCGCACATACGCCTTTCATCATGCATTGCATGGGTGAATTAATGGAACCGATAGCAGTATTCCCTGGTTTCAGCCAGGGTTTGAGGCGGCCATGCCGGGCCTCCTTGACAGCTGCCATCATGCGGTCCGAACCGATCACTATGGTATGGTCAACCTCTGATAATTTGATAGAAGTATCGCCCAGATCCCCTTTGGCATAGGCTTCGATGGCATCCAGGATATTGCCTATACAGGTCTTGTCCTGCGGGCGAGTAGTGAGAACAGGCTTCACGCCGGGGGCCGGATCGACGGCCCAGACGATAACATCGGATGCAGCCTCAATGTCCGCCACCTTGAACACATCGGTGGGATGCCTGTAACCGGCAAAATAGATGACTTTATTCCCCGTGGCCCTCAAGGCCTTGCCTATCGAAAACTGTACGGCATTTCCCAACCCGCCACCGATGAGCATGACCGTCTTGTTCATCGGTGGCGGGTTGG